>Ga0181535_10000222_pt1 | contig 87044 bp, 82 predicted proteins | sample PEATcosm2014_Bin_44_FD_119774 | JGI IMG/M metagenome (GOLD analysis project Ga0181535, IMG submission 119774) | Peatland microbial communities from MTU Mesocosm Facility, Houghton, MI, USA - PEATcosm2014_Bin17_30_metaG | ecosystem: Environmental > Terrestrial > Soil > Wetlands > Peat | place... | reverse complement strand
GACTTTAAAAAACGACGAATCTCCGGCCTTTGCTATTAATGCGATAATTATAGAGAAAGGTTATTAAGAAAAGTTAAAAAAGTTCTAAAGAAAAGTTAAAATCATACTAGACCTCGCGAGGTCATTATGAGCTTATCCGCGTCTTTTCACCTTCATCCAAGTTGTGTCCAGTTATAAACCAAGTCTTCGGAGTCTCTATTATTTTGCCTTCTTCGTCAACAATAGGCGTTTCCAGCATTTTACGGTTTGATTCGGACAATTCCGCAAATTCTTTTGTGCTTACAAAGCCCTTGAATGTTATATAACGTCCCGCCTTATCCTGAGAGACAGTCTCAAAGTCAACTTTTGGATCGCCCTCAATCTCTGCCAGCTTGTCGCACAATTTCCTGTAAAGAGTTATATGATCTATCCTGCCTTCCCCGTAAAGAGCTTCCTTTGTCAGAGCATCTATCAGAACAAAAAATGCCCTCAATGCGCGCTGTTCGACGATATTGATATTGCTCGATTTTCCGTACAGATATACATGCTCTTCATCAAATGGAACGCCGAAAGACTCACAGACGTCCCTGCGCACGTCCTCGAACTCTTTTATCTCGGCACGAGCGTCAACCATACGCTTTTCATGGAGCTCTTTGTGAAGAACGGCATTTGGTTCGATAGATCTGACTTGTTTTTCCAAATGGTTTATTATCTTTAAAATCCCCTCATGATAATGGGTATTTTCATTTACTGGCGCCTGTTCGATTGAGAATTCTTTTGACATGCAACAATCGTATCATATTTCTGCTTTATAGAGAAACAGGCGGTTTTTGTCCGAGATCCGATCTTGGATTAATGATAATCCATCTTTCCGTTCAAAACCCTGTTCGCTTCCTCTAACGCCTCGTCAGGAGTCATCTCATTCTTGTCCATACTCATTAGTATCTCATTGAGCAGGCCGAATTCGCTGTCGTTCGCGCCCATTACGGCCACTCTCTGGCGCACTTCTTCAATGCGCATGCGCGCTTCGTTTTTGGACATTGATGGTGTTTCAGTTTGATTCAAAAAGCGTTCCATAGTTATTTCCTATACTTCTCCGCAATCTGCGCCTCGATCTCTGCGCGATCCTTGCCATAAGTCAGATATGACAGCTCTTTCAGCTTGCCCGCGACATCCGCATCGCCTTTGGGGATATTCGGAACGGCGATGTTGAACGGTTTGACGGGAACGCCTTTGGCCAAAAGTTTGACGTAACAGTTGTAATTGTCGATATTCAAAATGTCTTTTTGGGTAAAAGCCGGTTCGAATTGTTTTGCCAGAAATTCGGCATCCTCGACTCCGACACGATAGACTGCCATAGAGCCGACATTGCCGAAGACGGCGTTCTTGATCTTTTCATCGAGCTGTTTGATGAATTGATGGGCGATGTTTAGCGACAGCTTGTATTTGCGCGCTTCGGACAGGATAGTGGCAATAGAATCAGTGGTTATATTCTGGAATTCGTCGATATACAGATAAAATGGCGGCAGGTTTTTGCCGAGCGAGTCGACGCGCGACAGAGCCGACATCAGGATCTTGCCGACAATGATCAGACCTATAAGATTGGCGTTTATGTCGCCGAGCCGGCCTTTTGATAGATTGACAAGCAAAATCTTCTTGTTATCCATTATGTCGCGAATATTGAATGTAGATTTTTCCTGTGCGATTACAGGACGCATGATGTCGTTGGCCAAGAAATTATCGAACTTTGACACGATATATGGAACGATATTAGCCAGAGATGCTTCGCCTCCGGCTTTGTCGGCTACTTCGCGCCAGAATTGGATTACGAGAGGGTTTTTACAAGTTGCCAGCTTGGACTCGCGGAATTGCTTGTTCGAGAGCACGCGCGAGACGTCGACCAGGGTGTTGTTCGATGACGGGTCGTCTATGGTAAGGAGGACCGCGTTGCGGAAATATTGTTCGAACATCGGGCCGCCGGCAGTTTTCATGTCGAAGAGCTTGTTAAAGATAGAGAGCATCTCATTGACCACAAATGTTTTCTGCTCCGGATAGCGCGTATCATATTCGAGCATGTTCAGAGCCATCGGTCGCGCCGTGTACGCCGGGTCGAAATAAATGACGTCTTCAAAACGATCTTGTGGGACCAGGGCAAGTATATCTTCGACGTCAGAGCCATGCGGATCGATGAAGCAAAGGCCGTTCCCTTTTTGCATATCCTGAACGATCATATCCTTTAGCAAAGTCGTCTTGCCTGTGCCTGTCTGTCCGATGACATAAAAATGGCGCAGACGGTCATCGTCAGTCGTATAAACTTTTGTCTCTCGTCCGCGATCCGTATTGGTGCCGAGAAATGTCCCCATCTGCGGCAAATCCATAGGCGCAGGAGCCGTACCGGATTTCGTCAGCTTGACCTGAGAGGTCGAAACCTTGCCCGCTACCGGCAAATGCATGACTGTCGTGAGCTCACGCAAAGAAAGCGGGCAATCGCAGCTGTCATCGAATCTGCGATAGGTGAAGTCGTCTAGTTCTTTTTCCAACTTGCCTCTCGTCACACGAACGAATTCAAAGCAGTTCCCTTGGATATTTTCGAATTGGTTAAAGGAGGCCTCCAGATCAGACAGAATGGCATTAGCTTTTGCTTCGCTTTCTGCAGAAGCGATGATACGGATATTTGTCGAGAGCACCGGCGACAAGAGCTTGTTTTGAATCTCCTTCATGCCGAGCTCGTCTTCAGGCCGATGGCCTTTCTGCGCCTTCTTCTCTTCTTTTTTCTTTTCCTTTTCCTCTTTGCTCGTCGTGACGCTTTCAAGCGCGCTTACAAACCCAGAAGCAAAACCCTTTAGCGCTTTGTGTCCAAGAGAATACGCGATATCGATCGCCTCTGACAATTTTTCGCCCTTTTGGATCTTCTCTAATGCCTTCTTGTATTTTCCGGTATAGAAATCACCGACAGGACTAAAGACGATCTGGATCGACGCGCCTTCGCCATCGCGGTCTATCTTTGAAAAGCTGTTCAGAAGAGAATTGATCGGATCATGGTCGAACTGCTCGTATGTCTTTATCGGGAAGATATGATTCTTTTTTTGTTTGGCGCGAGACGCTACGGAGGCGCCGTTCTCATTGAAGATATTGTAGTCGTTCTTGCATTCGTTCACTTTTGCATCTGGCAATATTGAAAGGATCTGCTTTTCAAATAGATTGCGTTTTTCATCCGGCACTGCGGCATAGAAAACAAAGTCGTCGCTGTGATTCGCTACTGCTATCTCGAAGACAAATCTGTTTTTACCGTCATCGCCTCCAGCACACATGCCTGCATAGAATTGCTCCATCGACGAGAGGATCTCCTTCAACGGCTTTTGGGGATTGTCTTTCTTTTCATTTTCCGGCACCAGTATCTCGAATAGAGACATGTTCAGTTCCCTCCAAAGCGGGCTCTTCTCCTTTAATCCGCCGATGACAAAACCGGATTTCAGATATTGCACGAGCAGACGATGAAAGTCGGCAGAGATGTGCGGATTGTCCATTTTATCCACGATTGAAAGGGTGGCGTGTATGCCTTTTGTCTCGAGCATGCCGAGAAGCTCGTTCATCTTTGCATCATGCTGTTCCGGCGCGAGATCTAGGACGATGGCCTCCATTTCCTGAGTAGGCACTATATATTTTTCCGCTAGCACTTCGCCCGGCTTTTTCTCGGCATATTTCAACACCTCCTCGCGCGCAACATGCTCGACAGACGCATCTGGAGTCCTTTCGAGGATCTCTTTCTCCTTTTTCGCGATCATCTCGCGCAGATACGATATCTCCTCTTGCGGATTCTGGAATTTTTCTGGCTGACCAATTAGATTCTCCATGAGGATATTATAACAGAAATATTAATAATTATTTCAAGTCGTAAAGGACGGGAGGTGCATCCTTGTCATACACGGGTATACATATATACGTTCCTGACGTGACCATGCGAAACACTATCTATTTCATGTGCGATAACAGAAGATTTCAAAGAGGTCCGGCAGTGGATATATTTTATCGACATTTTCCTCCTTTAAGTGCGATTCTTTGAAATCTTTTTTGTATTCTTTATTCATAAATTTTCCTCCGTCACCAGATCAATCGACCTGCCATTATCAATCGCTGTTGCGGAGACATGCTCCGTGACGTCGTCTTCATAACCAGACGCGGAAATAAAGATACTTTGGCCGCTTCGGCCGGCGGAAATGATGGTGCAAGAAAAATCCGGCACGCTCTGATTTTTGGCAGCGTAAAAATAATCGTGGGCAAAAGCTAGAATGGCGACCGACACGCAAGATTTTGCGTTCAGAGTCGCCTGCATCCGATGCTCGCGGCGAGATACTGTGTCTTCGTAGCTTGAAGCCGCGCTAAAAGCGCCGAGGGAACCGAGCAGAATCATGATCATGACAGACATGACGAGAAAGACGGCGACAAAGCCGCCAGAAGAAAAGATCGAAATATTATTCGTATCTTTCTTTTTTTCATTTTTAAAAATTATTCTCATACGCATTTATTACGTCATCGGCAGTCGTTCGATTTTCAATGGCCGATGAATATGACAAAGGGATCAAGACTGTAACGATCATGGAAAAGATAGCCAAATATATTATCACTTCGATCAGAGTGAAGCTGGAATGGATATCATCACCTTTTCGGCCAGACACGAAATTTTTCATTTTGATTTTTAATGTTTTCATTTTCTATTATTCGTGAAAATCTTTGATCGAAGCAATAGATGGACTATCGTTCGACGAGTTGTTGCTAACCACATAGATATCCCCCCAGTCGCATGACATGGCTGCAGGGACTCCTAGAATGCTATAAGCCGCGCTCGTCGTGCCGAGTCCGTCGTCAGAGCGGAATTGACCGCTTGTCCGATGGGTCAAGACGAGAAAAACTGGAGAACGAGAAATGACGCCATAGATGCCGCCCGGCTCATCGAACGAACTTCGCTCTGTAATGGCGACGTTTGAAACCATATCCGAAGCGTCATAAAGTATAAATTCTGGATTTGCCGTATTGTTATAGCCGCCAGTATCGCGGCCGAGGATTAGCTCCCCTTCGAATAGATCGAGCGTTCGACCGCTTTGCGTTTGCCAACCAGATGGAGCCAAGGTTTCAAGAAGAACTGAATCTGTTGGATCTGAAACATCAAAGATCATGAGTTGATTGGCGCCAGTGCCGGCAACATATGCCCGCGTGCCATCGACGAAGATCTTCTCCACCTTGTTCCCTATTTCATATCTGCCTGCCAATATCGGATGCGCAGGATCCGCCACATTCCAGACGGTAAATTCCGGGCTATCGCCTTTTTCCGTGCCGAGGTAGACAAAACCTTTGTCATAAAATATCGCCGAACCGTTTGGCGCCGTCGACGAGGCGATATCCATGGGCACTTTTGCCTGTGAAATAATCATGGGATGCGAACGATCATGGATATCTATTATTTGGAGCTGGTCGATCGAACCTTTGTTTGACGCAAAAATATAAGGTCCGGCGACAGTCAAAGCGGCTAGGCCAGGGCCTGTATTCAAAGAAGAAACAAATTTTGGATCTGCCGCATCGTTCATGTCAAAAATGAATAGATCTGGATCGGTGGAACTGCTCGAATCTGTCGAGATATAGGCAAAGCCGTCCTTGACCGAAAGGTCAGTGACCGAATTTGAAGGAGAGATCGGAAGAGCGGCGCTCGTCGACGAATAAGTATTATTTGAAAAGCTTAAGGTCGGCGGGCACGTATCCTTGCCATAAGCCGAGAACGTATCTGGTTCAAGAATATTAAAAGAAATCGAAGAACTTCCAAACACGCTCGATGAAGCAGAGGTCGAAAGCACGGAAGATGTTGAAGCAGAAAAAGTAGCGATATCAGCATCGTTTCCGTAATCGGCATGAGCGAATTGCGGATCGAAATTTGACAGATCAGCGACCGAGAGCGCGGCTTGATCCAAAAGTGTTTCTTTGTCTCGCGCTTCTTCGAACATCCTCCTCGAACCGAACGAAAGAGCTATGGTAGAAAAGATGCATATAGAAAACAAGGCGAGCGCGATTATCGCTTCGAGGATGAGAAAGCCCGGACATGAGCTGTTTTTTGTATAATTTTTCATATTTTTAAAGATATTGTCATTACTACGCATTTTGGCAGATACTATCTTCCTCGGGTACGCGTATCTTGTGCTGAAAATCCGTTCCATCATCGAGCCAAACTCTGCAGATCCCCATCTGAAGATGTACTTGCCTCCATGTTTAGATTTTCAAGTTCTACTTTTTTCGGCCTCTTTATCCTGATAAATGCTGTGAGATCCCGTAAATAGGCAGAACAATAGATAGAGCCGCGGCGCCGACGATGATCCCGACCGCTATCAATAGAGCTGGCTCGATCAGTTTTAAAAGACCAGCCAAACCAGTCGCGAGTTCGCTGGCATAATAACGGCTCATTTGCGCTAGGATCGATTCCATATTCCCTGTGCGCTCGCCTATCGCTATGCTATCGACTGCAAGCCCAGGAAAAAGCCGAGGAGAATTCCTTATGGCAGAAGAAAAATCAGACCCGATCCTCATCTCCTTTACTGCATTGGATAAAGCCCGCTCGTATGGGACAAATCCTATTGAAGCCGAAGATTCGGCTATGCTATCTATAAAAGGACAGCCAGCAGAGACAAGCGTGGAGACAGTATCGAATATCTCCGATAATATGTGTGTCTGAATGACGCGCCTCGCGATAGGAATGTACAAGATCAATTGATGGATGAGGTTTTTGAACCACATCGACCCCTTGTAGACAAAAGACAAGACGATGGCGATAGCGAACAATCCTAGAAATATCTTCCACCAATCATTCGCCAGAAAATGCGATAGGGAGATAAAAAATATGGTGATCCATGGCAATGGCATGTGCAGACTCTCTATCGTCGGCATTATCTTTGGTATGATAAAAAAGACAAGAAAGGAGATTATGCCGGCCGAAGCCATAAAGATGATCGCTGGATATGTCATAGCCGATAGAAGGCCGCTCTTTACGGCACGGCTGCGCTCTATTCTGCCAGCCGCCGCTAGAAGCGATTCGGACAAAGTTCCGCTCCTTTCTCCAATGCGTGCGGCCAGGATCATCATGCGAGAAAAGCCGAGCGGACAACCCGAAAGGGCCGACTCGAAGCTCATTCCATTGTTTAGTGAATTTTCGAGCATGGCTAACGAATCACAACGCCGCTTGCCGAAAGAGCGACGCATGATAGCGATCGATTCTGGTAGAGATAGAGACGCGCCTAGAAGCAGAGACAACCGCTCTGCAAAAATGCCTTGCTCTCTGTGGGACAAGGGAGGGTTATTTAGTTTTTTTATAAGTTTTTTAAGCATAGTTGTTAGAGCATCGAAGTCTGCAAAGTCCTTATCTGAAGAAAAACAAAGATGTTTTTGGAGATTTAGTTTCCATTTTGAGTGGATTTAAGATCCATGATCTAAGAATTCTTTTTTGCATTTTTCTTGAATTTTGAATCATAGATCTTGAATCTATTCTCACGTTCTTCACAAATCCAACACTCGCTTTACTTCCTCTATTGTTGTCGCTCCCCACTCGACCTTTTCCGCGGCATGATCGCGCATAGAAACCATGCCTTTTAGGCGGGCATGCCTGGCTATTTCGACCAATGGCATTCTGGCGGAAATATACGCGCGCAATTCGTCGTCTATCTCGAGAACTTCGGCTATTATAGTCCGGCCACGATAGCCCTTTTGGAAGCAATATGGACAGCCAAGACCATCGCAGACGTGGCATAGTATTCGTACGAGCCGCTGTGCGATGACAATAGATAGAGTATGAGCGACAAGATACGGATCGATACCCAGATCGGAAAGCCGCGTCACTGATCCGAGCGCATCATTGGTATGGAGAGTCGAAATGACCAAATGACCAGTCAAGGCAATATTCGTGGCGATCTCTGCGGTTTCCCTGTCGCGGATCTCTCCGACCATGATCACATCAGGGTCTTGACGCACAAGAGAGCGCAAGCCGTTTGAAAAATTTATGCCGTGACGATGATCGATCGCGATCTGACGGACACCGTTGATGGCATATTCGATCGGATCCTCGAGAGTGACGATAGATAATGGTTCTGAAACCAATTGGCGCAACATGGCATACATAGTAGAGGTCTTGCCGCTTCCGGTCGGTCCGGTGACGAGAATGAGCCCCTGATTGCGTGTCAACGCTTCGCGTATTATGGCTTCATTATCCGGAGAAAAACCGAGCAAAGACAGATCGGCGGTGTTATAGCCGCCGGCCAAAATACGGATAACGGCATTTTCACCGAAATGAGTCGGGATTATGGATACGCGCATATCAATGGCAGGAGTAGCAGTAGTGATAGGACCTCTGCTGTATGAGAATCGCCCATCCTGAGCCAGCAGATGTATATCCGGTCGCAATTTGGCGAGAACTTTTATTCTGGCGATCAATTCCTGATGAAGGGACAGAGGAATAGTCACGCAATGCGTCAAAATACCGTCAATCCTCATGCGCACTATCAAACTGCCGTTTTCTGGATCGATATGCACGTCAGAAGCGCCATAAGAAATAGCGTAATCGATGATAGCGTCCAGGGCCTCGGTCGCCTTTATCCCATGCTGTATGTTTAATTGCATGCAATAATCATAGAAAAAAGTTATTAAGAAAAGTTAAAATAGTTATAAAGAAAAGTTAAAGTCATAGGAGACCTCGCGAGGTGAGGAATCGAATACTTGGAGCTTCCACAATACCAGAGCGCGACGGCGCGAAGCGGGACACATGTATGTATTGCTTTTTGTGATAAATGTGTTAGTCTGTCGTCTGGCAAAGTTCTTTCCAGCAAGTTCCAAGTGGACTGGGGGAAAATACAAAAACATAAACCAGATAGATCGATCATATATGGAAAAAAACAAGGCAGTCGGAATTGAAAATCAAATCGGCGTCACCGCAATCATTGGATCTCATGGTTGCAAAAGCAATATCATCCTCGAAGGATTGAGCAAAACGGTGCCCTTTGTCCGAGGATTCTTATTTGCAGACATGGACCAAATAATCAATTGGCGAATGGATCTGCAAGACAAGATGACTGGGTTTTTTGAATTCATCAAATATAATCAGACGATGTTTCAAGAAAATAACCCAAAAGATCCCCAACCGATTAGGCATTTAGTCATGTGCAGTTTTCCTCAGACGAACGACCAGCTCGATCGTTTGCTCGAGTTCTGCCCTAAATTACGCATCGCTTTCATCGAGCTTCCGAACAACAAGGATGATGAGTCATTCGAGCTCGCAATGGGATTCAAGGAAAAGCATCGCGACCAGTTCATTTCGGTCAACCATTCGCGGCCGATCCATTACCAGGCCGAGCATATCCTGCGAGGCATGGACATCCTTCCCGCAGAGCGAAATTCCATGAGGAATTCGATCTTCGCCAAGAATTCGATGGCAAGGGCATTCTTTGACGAAACAAGCCGGCAAAAGCAAAAACCCACGCGGTCATTGTCGGAAGATCCGAAATCAAATCATCCGGAAAACAAAACACCCGACGGAGTATCAATGGGCAGGATGTCTCCTGTCGCAAGCATCACAAGGATGACGACTTGCTGAATAATCTTTACTTTACATCGCGCGCATTCTCCTTTTTTATAAGGCGATTGCGCGCTTTTTTCTTGCGCTTTTGGACATATGCGTATGCTAGAAAAATATTGTATAATAGACAAAAGGTCGATTAACCATCATTTTACCTTAATCTAAAATACACATGAACGACGAAAACAAAAAGTCATGCGGTCACCACAAGGTCATGCCGTGTGCGCTCATCATCATCGGCATCGTGGCCCTTCTCGCAGATTTCAATGTCTTCAGCTGGTCCGTATTTAACATCGTCTGGCCGATCCTAGCGATTATCTTGGGTATCGCCAAAATGTGCAAGTCGTGCAAGAAATGCGAAGTAAAGCAGGCCTAGCTATATTTGCTTTAATTTCAAGAAAGACAAGAACAGCCGCGCGCTGTTTTTGTTGTACTTCCCTTTTCTTATTTTTTATGCTTTAATAGAACCACCGAGCCCGCGGGCTCTTTTTTATTCCGGCAAGCGAGGAAAAACATGGCTGTTTGGACATGGCGTTCGAGCATAGTTGGAATATCGCAATCGATAATTTATAAATACATGGAAATACGCAACATAGCAATAATAGCCCACGTCGACCACGGCAAGACGACTCTCACCGATGCCATCATGACCCAATGCGGTCATGGAGACGAAGGATCGATGGATTCTAACGCACTCGAACAGGAGCGCGGCATTACGATATATGCCAAAAACACTTCAATCGTCTATCCCTCGCCGAGCTCGGGACGTGCCGCCACCAAGATCAACATAGTCGACACGCCAGGCCACGCAGATTTCGGATCAGAGGTCGAACGTGTGCTCCGATCCATCGACACCGTCCTCCTAGTCGTCGATGCGCAGGAAGGCCCGATGCCGCAGACGCGTTTCGTACTGAAAAAATCGCTCGAGCTCGGACTGAAACCGATCGTCGTCATCAACAAAATAGACAAGCAAGCCGCCGATCCTGCCAGAACGTATGAAGAGGTTCTGGAGCTTTTCCTCGAGCTCGGCGCGCATGATTCTCAGATAGATTTTCCTGTCATATATGCAATCGGTCGCGAAGGCGTGGCAAAGAAAACTTTGAAAGAGAAATTCAAAGACATTACCCCCCTTTTGGATACGATACTCGAACACGTGCCGCCGGCAAACAAAGATTCGTCTGCGCCTTTGACTGCGCAGGTCTTCAACCTCGGCTATGATAATTTCCTTGGCCGTCTCGCTGTCGCGCGCATTTACGATGGGACGATAAAAGACGGACAAGACGTTTGGATAAAAGACGTGAGCGGTAAATCATTCACTGGAAAAGTGACAAAATTGTTCACTTTTGACGGCAAGAAGCGCCTAGAAGTGCCGCAGGCCGAATCAGGCGACATCATCACTGTCGCAGGCATTCCAGATATCTATATCGGCGAAACAATAGCTGACAACGAATCCACGGCGCCTCTATCCGCCATAAAAGTAGACGAACCGACTATTTCCCTTCAATTCCTCGTCAACAGCTCCCCTTTTGCCGGTCGCGAAGGAACATATGTCACAGGACGCCAGATCCGCGAGCGCCTGGAGCGAGAGCTCGAGACTAACGTCGGGCTCCGCGTCGATTTTTCTTCTAACGAATATTTTACCGTCTATGGCCGTGGCGAGCTCCATATCGCTATCCTAATCGAAAATATGCGCCGCGAAGGGTATGAATTGCAAGTCTCCCAGCCGAAAGTCATTTTGAAGGAAGAGGGTGGCAAGACTCTCGAACCATTCGAAGAGGTCATCATCGATACGCCACAGGAATATTCTGGTGCGATCATTGAGACATTGGGCAAGAGAAAAGGCATCATGACGAATATGACGACTCACGGAAATCAGTCGCGCCTCGTCTTCGAGATCCCGACGCGAGGATTGCTTGGCTATCGCAACGCTTTCACTATCGATACAAAAGGTGAAGGCATCATGTCCAGCCGCTTCATAGAATTCAGACCCCACGCAGGCGAGATCGAAAAACGCGAGACTGGCTCTATGACGTCCATGGCTAGCGGAAAATCGCTTGGATTTTCTCTTTGGAATCTGCAGGATCGCGGACGCCTGTTCATCGGACCAGCCGTCGAAGTATACGAGGGTATGGTCATCGGCGACACGTCCAAGGGCGACGACCTAGACGTCAATCCGACCAAAGGCAAACAGCTATCCAATATGCGCTCTTCCGGCAAGGATGAGGCCCTGATGCTCGTACCGCCATTCGAACTCTCCATCGAGCGTGGACTCGAACTAATGCGCGATGATGAGTATCTCGAGATAACGCCGAAATCTATCCGTCTGCGCAAGAAATTTCTGACCGAGCTCGATCGCGCGAGAGCAAGCAGAAAAGATGGGACTCTGAAGTAATAAAAATATTGACACAAAAATCGCTCTAAAAGGTCGCCTCACCGGCAGCTTTCTTTTTTACTCATTTTGGGAATATAACCAATAGGTTATAAATGAAAAGTGCATAAAAACGTTGCCCCGCACCTCTTGGAGATCTTTTAAAAAAGACTATGGCAAGGTTCCGTCTTCGCTCGTTCGTCTGTCCGCAAGCGGTCACGCCGCTCCTCAATAAGCATATTAGCCCGAGACATGAACCTGCTGGTTCACCTACTGGGTCGCTAGCCGGAATAAACCATAAGTAACGCTCCACAGTGGAGAGATTCTTGCACTTGTGATATTGGATTAAAAATTAATCCAATAATTAGGCCCGCTCTTTAATATCCCTCGACCGTCTATTCATCACTTCAAAAAGTCGACAAGAAAGTTGTCAACTTTTACCGATACCAAAAAAGAAGAAACCCCGGGCCGCAAAGCGAGGGGTTTTTGGTGAACTGGTTATTTTTCAACCAATTCAATTTGAGGTGATTCCACAAAGGCACGATACTGATCCAAAATCAATGTGTGCCTTTCAAGAAGTTTCTGTTGGAGCGGGCCAAAAACCAGCTTGATGAGTTCTGGTTTCAATGCTATTCCCTTATTAAGGGCCGCGATCGTCAGTTTTTTCTCGAAAGAATACGTATCGTTCGGCGAAACCAGAACGTGGTTTTTAATAATTGTTTCGCCACCAAACATTTCGAAGCCCCCAGAAAGATCCCAGACGAATTCTTCCTTTTTCGGTTTCGGCAAAAAGGAGATCGCCCGAACCACTCTGAACTTTTCAAGAGAGACCTTCCCATTCACATCAAAAGGATTCTCAAAAGAGATATCTTTGATAGTTCCACGATAAATTACCGGGCCGTTCGCCTCGGAGACTTGAAATTCATTCTTCAAGTCTTCAAAACGATCAATCCGGCTAGTTAAGCTTTTCATAATTTCAATTTTCATTTCTTCCACTCCTCACCTTACTCCTCCCTTCCCGCACTCGCGAAAAAGAAGCCGTGAAGCAAAGCATGGAATCGCCTTTTCAAAGGGCTTTGCTGACGTTTACTGCTTTCGGCAAATTAGCATGAGGGTTGTAGTTTGTCAAGGATTCTTTAATTTTCCACAAGATTCTTCTTGACGAGGAAGAAGTAATGAAATATCATTATGTGGACGCTTGGAAGGGTTCGCCCTCTCACGGCTTTCCGCTGTAGCCAGGCGCCGATAAAAAACACCACCCCTGCGGTGGCGTTTTTTAGTCCAATTCAGGATCACCATAAGAGAGTGTACGCGTATCCATCAGCTTGCCGCGCGTCCAAAATGGGATAATGCTCCAAAATAATTTCTGACTAGCTTCAATTTGTTTTACGACGATACGCATACGTTTTTCTTCAAGAACAGCGATGAATTCATAATACAAAACGGGCTTTAAAACGCATTCATTTCGAGAATTGATACGCATCCATTCAAAATTCATTCGTCGGCTAACCCCTTGAAGGGTATGGGAAAGGGTCAAAATCTGTGGAGCAAAATGAAAAAGTTTGAATCTCATGAATTGATCGCGAATCGGCCTCATGACGTTCCTCTTTTTGAAGCTTAAATGTTCAAGTCCTTGCGCGTTAAACGAAACCTTCTCCTTGAGATATGGGCAATACACTTCGCCGAGGATTTTGTAGAGTTCCTCGGCGCTTTGTTTTACGGTATCGAATTGTTCATCCGTGAAATCCATCACTTTTTAGGGTCAGTGTCGGCGAAGAATTCATCAAATACTTTCTTTAAATAATCCGCCGCGGGCTTTGAACACTTTGAGCAAAAGTCTTTTTTGTCGAAACTAAAATCATTGGAGATACTGACAGAGCTCCTTCCAAGCTGTTTCTTGCATGAATCGCATATTTTCTTGATCATTGATGAAAAAATTAGACTTATAATGATTAATAATCGCAATTCACCGACTGATCTGGGAAGATGAGATTATGGTTTACTCGCCATCGAGGGGTTATTTCAGCTTTTATTTTTGATGCTATCCAGGCCTACCCGGAATCACATGGACTGGCGATTAACCGACGCCGCTTGTCCGACATATTCAGCGTACTCGAACAGACTGCACCTGCCAAAGCGCGCTTGGGTGAATATGGGGTGATTCAGTTTATCTGCACCCGCCTTGTGGACAATACATAGTATTTACCTCGAGACTGCCCTACTCGGCCCTGATGCCTTTCGTGACATGCCTTATCTCCTTGTTCTAAGAGATTTTTCGGCCACTTCCCAAACCAATCGACGAATTGTCTTGCATTTTCTCGAGCAGTATCAGTAGAGATGGGGTGGATACCGCAAACATTTCTACGCCGCGAGTGTTAAAGCGTTCAAAAATACTTTAGCGTGCGTTAATTATATCAAGTACAAAATTCTTTGCAATTATTTTTTGTGAACAACCCGCGTAGCGGAGCAGTGGTCGCATGACCAAAAATCAAAACTCCCCTATCTTCGTCCTCTCTATCGAAAGCGCGAACGTCGCCGTGCCTGCTTCCCTGCCGATCCGCTCTGCCAAGCTGCGCATATAGGTGCCGCTTCCACACGACACGCGAAGCTTGATGACGAGAAAATTCTCTGCACCGTGCTCGCTTTCAAACTTCTTCCAACCTTCGATTATTTCCTTTTGACGAAAATCACCATTCACTTTTGAGACATTCTCGATCGCCCGTTCGGCAAGATCATTGCCACCGATAAAGTCAAGCTGTTTTTTAGCGCGATTTCTTCCTTTATCCATTCCTTTTCTTGCCAATTCTTCTATTGAATAAATCTCTACCTCTTTCGTCGGCATCTCGTCAGGCAATTCACCGCTTCTAGCAAGGTCATGCAAATGACGCTTTTTACCGAGATGGAATCTTTCCGATATTTTATCTTGTACTTGTCCAAGATCAGATCTTGGACAGACAGTTTTCGACGAATACGCAGGATAGACCTGCGTGAACTTGCCGCAGAATTTTGTCCAAGGGTAGCCCTTGGATACAAGCCCTTCGGAATAGGTCATGGCATGGGTCTGCCGATCCACCTGTGTTATAAGCCCCAGCGCGTCGCCCGTATCCGTCCCGACGCCAAATAGCACCTCGATCTCGTATTCCTTGTCCAAACCGAGATATTTTTCCTTTTCCTTACATTCTTCACCGATGAGCAATAAAAGCTTGCCGCTCGCCAACGGATCGAGCCGCCCGGCGTATGTCATCGGCACATTTACATCGATCCATTTTTCGCGCCGCGTCCTTTCAAGGCATTCAAGCGGCGTCTCGCCTACTGATTTATTAACCACAAGCATATTGAAAATTCAAGCGCCGTCGATTTTTTATTTAAATCTTTGCCGTTATTTCACTTCCGTCCTCCACTCCTTGTATTCTCTGCTCGTGCCTTTTTGCGCAGCGAGATATTTTTCAGCTATATCCGAGACAAAAGAATTCTTTTTCCCGGCGCCATTTTTTCCGGCTCTATCATTGCCATTTCCGACAGGTCTCTTGTCTATCGAGAGTATCGGCACGATGCGCGCTGACGAGCCGCAAATAAACGCCTCATCGGCTATGTAAAGCTCGGTGCGATCCACCTGGCGCTCTTCAATCTCGATCCCGAGATCTTTGGCTATCGCGATGATGCTGTTGCGAGTGATGCCTTCCAGAATATCTGACGAAACAGAAGGTGTAATCAGTTTGCCATTGCGCGCGAGAAAAAGATTCGCCACCGTGCCTTCGGTGACATGACCGGAGTGGTCGAGGGCGATGGCATCGTCATAGCCGTTCTGCAAGGCCTCATTTTTCATCAAACAGTTGCTGACGTATGCTCCGTTGACCTTTGCGCGATTAGGAACTGAATCATCTGGATTGTGCCGCCATGACGACACGCAGACGTTGATGCCTTTTGGATCGAGTATCTTTCCGAGCGGATAGACGAAAGCGCTCAGAGAAACCGGCAAGCCGGTGATCTTTGTGCCGGCGATGACGGCATCGATAAAAACAGAGACACGGACCAGAGCGTCTTCCTGGATCTTGTTTTTACGCACGAGCTCCAGCATGGTCTTCTCGAACTTTTCGTACGGCCATTTTTTTTCGAACGAATCGAAACCCATTATTTTGGCCGAATTGACGAGCCGATTGTAATGATCGAGGAGGCGAAAAGCATACAGCTTGCCATCTGTTTCGTTCCAATTTAGGCTAAAAACCGTGTAAACAGCGAGACCGTACAAGACCGGCGATGAAGCGATGCTAAGGTTTGCTTCCTTGAACGGCACAAATGAATCGCGCATGAATGAGATACCGTTCTCATAGTTGAATTTGCTCATAAAAAATAGTGTAGCACCTTTTCAACTATAAAAAAAGCTGCCCCGCGAACAGGCAGCTTGTGCAAACTATTTTAAAGTAAAGAAAATTATGTGCTATACTTTTTCAAGAAAAAGAAAGGAAAATTATGACAGAAAATGAGTTTGTCAGGACGTGTTGTGTTCCTGGTTGTGGCAGAAAGATCACCAACTGCAGCGGATTCGTCGTCGGAAGAGACATCCTTGCGGCGATGCAAGGAAAAACCAAGGAAGTGCCGCGCGAACTTTGTGGGCGTTGCGGTGTTCTTGCGCTCTTTATGCCTCAACTATTCTACGCAATCTTCGATCTTCATGACCAAATAAAATGCCTGAAACAACTCCAACCGGCCTCCTCGTGAGGCCGTCTTTTTTATCCAACAAAAGGTGACAGCTTGGTAAAATCGTGGTTTCTTGCTACAATATCCACATGGCAGAAAAAGCCGAAAAAACAAAGAAATTGTCGACCGAACCGTACAAAGGCGTGCGGGATTTTTATCCTGCAGACATGGCGATTCAGAATTTTATTTTCGACACATGGAAGAAGACCGCAGAGAGCTTTGGTTACGAGGAATACGGCGCGTCCGTGCTCGAGCCGGCGGAATTGTTTCGAAACAAGACAAGCGAAGAAATAGTCAATCAACAGACTTATACCTTTACCGACCGAGGCGATCGAGAGGTGACGCTACGCCCTGAAATAACGCCTTCGTTGGCGCGCATGGTCGCCGCCAGAAGGCGGGAATTGATATTTCCCCTGCGCTGGTACTCCATTCCGAATCTCTACAGATATGAGCAACCCCAGCGCGGCCGTGTCCGAGAATTCTGGCAATTTAACATCGACCTGTTCGGCGTCGACTCGATCGAGGCAGATATCGAGGTCATTTCCCTTGCTTATCAAGCGATGAAGGATTTCGGAGCAAAAGACATGGATTTCGAGATACTATTGAACAGCCGAGCGCTTTTGGAAAAAATATTTGAAGGAAAACTAAAGGATACAGCCGATCTCTCAAAAGCCATCAGGATCCTCGACCGCCGCGAAAAGATGAAGCCGAGCGAATTCGATGCGGCGATGGAAGAAATCACAGATAGCCCAGTGGATCTGTCTATTTCACCAAACGAAGAAATCGACAAGATTCTCGCCAGTTTGAAGAATCTTGGAATAACCAATGTGCGCTTCGACCCGACTCTCGCTCGCGGTTTCGACTATTACACCGGCATCGTCTTCGAGATCTACGACACCAATCCAGAAAACCGTCGCGCGCTGTTTGGCGGCGGGCGATATGACGACCTCATTTCCCTCTTTGGTGGCGACAAGATTCCGGCTGTCGGCTTCGGCATGGGAGACGTCGGGATAAGGAATTTCCTCGAGACTCGCGGCCTTCTTCCAAAGGCAAAAGCACCGGCTGATTATTATGTCTGCGTCATGAGTCGAGAAGAATCTGCTTTCGCAGAAAAGATCGCCAACGACCTGCGCAAAAATCCGTCATCTGGCGGATCACGCGTCGCTGTCGATTTTACCTACAAAAAGATCGGCGACCAGATAAAATCCGCCGACAAGCGCGGCATTCAAAATGTCATTGTCATAGGTCAAGAAGAGGCAAAGAGCGGCAAAATAAAAGTAAAGGATCTAAAGACAGGAGAAGAAAGGGCTCTATAAAAAGCACGCCAACAACTGAACCACATCACAAATCCATTGCGCACTGCAAAGCGCAGGGGTTTTTGTTGCCTGAAATTCAGGACGCCTAGACGATCGGCAAAATTATGGTAAACGTCGAGCCCTTGTCCTCGCCTTCTGAATATACCTCTATCTTGCCATTATGATGGTTGATGATGGAGCGCGCGAGCGACAATCCAATGCCAAATCCTTCCGTATCGGCTGATTGAGCGTTCTTTGTACGATAGAAACGCGAGAATATCCTGGACAATTCTTCGCGTTTGATGCCAATGCCGGTATCTGTCACAGAGACTAGGGCTTTGCGACCAGAACGCGTCAGAGATACGGTCACCTTGCCGCCATTTGGAGTATAGTTTCTGCTGTTTTCGAGAAGAGTCTGGATGACAAACACCATCCGATTTCTGTCCACTGTCGTGATGATATCAGAGGCAGGATATTCGGCGGAAAACGATACGCCCTTCCCCTTGAATCTCGAGACGAACGGATCGGCCGCTTCTTTGACCAGATCCGTCAGTGAGCTTTTTTCCATCTTGTACATGGAGTCGATATTATTGTCCGCATCGGCGAGATCGATGAGCATGCCGGTCAGATTGACGAGCTTCTCATTCGATTCTTCTATCTGCTTTAGATTGATGCGCTTTTCCGGATCTTTCTCGGCTAGGAGAAGCTCGCTGGCCGCCCACTTGCTCTCTGTCAGAGGAGTGCGGAATTTGTGGGCAATGACAGTAATAAATTCGTATTTTAGGATATCGTCATCGCGCAATCTGCGCCAAACCAGCACACCTAATAGCACGGCGATAAAAGCCAACAGCAACGGCATTATCCAGAATGGGAATCCGGGGTATGCACCCTCTATCGATTGATTAAAGGAATTGAATAATATGATCAAGGTGCCAACAGTGGCCACTGCAACGCCATATACAAACGCCCTCTTGGCGACTATTTTGATATCCAAAAGATCATATTTGACCACCGCATAGCTAAATGGCAAGAGGAATAGAACAGCCGAGAAAATACCCCAAGTAGGATCGATTGGGATATTGAAGATGAGAAGGACAGGGATTATGCCGAATATCCAACCAAAAGAAAGCGATATGGCGAAATATAGAATACGGTTCTTTTCGATATTATCGGACGAATGCCTGAACGCCTTGACGAGCTCATAGACGAAATATATCGGCACTATCAGTTGAAACACTACCCTGCTGACCCAATATAGATCGCCCGGCACGTAATAGTTCGGGAAATACATCTTTGGGATCGACGGTAGCAGAAATGTCTGCGGAAAGAGCACGTAGAATAGAGCCAAGCCGAAACCGATGACATAGATAAATATTATCATGTAGCGTTTTTCCTTTTCCTTGTGGAGAGCGGCCATGACGCAATGAAAATTGAAGACCGATATGAATATGACGCTGATATTGCCCATCAATATATCGCGAGATAATAACGGATCGTTGACGCTCACTCCAACGACATGCGTGACCAGAAATCCGATGAATGCTACAGCCGTCAGGGCAAGCGTCCAATTGGCTGTCTTCTTTATATTATTGAAAAGAAGGAATATGACGAGGCACAAGAGCGAAATAGCCGAAAAGACGCCAAAGATATTGTGGATTATGAGATGGATATTATCTGCCATAGCACGTCATTATTATATCACGTCTTTCTTGCCCCATTGCGACATCTCGCTTACAATATATTCCATGCGCATAGTCACTTTCGATATCGAAACAAAGAACATCTTTCAGGATGTCGGTTCCTCTGACCCGGCGGCTTTGGATGTATCGGTGGTCGGCGTGCATGATTCGGAGACTGGCGAATACACCGGCTTCCTTGAAAAAGACTTTTCGAAAATGTGGCCGCTATTCGAGAAAGCAGATGCGATAGTGAGCTTCAATGGCGAACATTTCGACATCCCTATCTTGAACAAGTACTATAGCGGCAACCTGTCGAATATAAAAAGCATAGATCTGATGTTGGCAGTACAAAAGGTCCTAGGAAGAAGGATCAAGCTGGACACCTTGGCAGAGGCGACGCTAGGCAAGAAAAAGAGCGGCAATGGCCTCGAAGCAGTGACATGGTGGCGTAACGGCGAAGTGGAAAAAGTGATGAATTATTGTCTCGATGACGTGCGCGTCACCCGCGGATTGTTTGAATATATGCGCGACAACAAGTCGGTCAAATATCGTGAGCAGGGCGTCATAAAGGAGCTAAAAATAGACACATCCGGTTGGGACGACGCGCCAAAATCGGCTATGAATTTTTCTTTGCCGTTCTAGAAGAAGCCGAAGGTTAAAAGCAGAAAGCATAAAGTCCGGAATGCTTGTACCTCTTTCTACTTTATACTTTCTGCTTTATACTTATCTATGTGATATACTTTATCCGAGTAATAAAATAAAATCATGGAACCAAACCAAGATCCTCGCCCACAGCAAATCCTCACCGTCCCCATGGCCATCGTTTTGGCCGCAGTCATTATCGGCGGAGTCCTCCTGTATATGTACCGTCCAGCGGCCACCACACAACAGGCAGTGAATAGCCAAGCCGCTCCTTCGGTCACCGTCCCAGATACCAGTGCTCTCCCACCAGTCACCGCCGCCGACCATATCCTCGGAAACCCGAACGCGCCGATAAAGATCGTCGAATACTCGGATCCTTCTTGTCCGTATTGCAAAATGTTTCAGGCAACCATGCTCCAGATCATGCAGAATTATGGCGCCTCCGGAAAGGTGGCTTGGGTCTATCGACAATTCCCTCTCAACAAACCGGACCAGAACGGCAATATTTTGCATCCGAATGCCGGCATACAGGCAAATGCTTTTGAATGCGCAGCATCTGTCGGCGGCAATGCAGGTTTCTGGGCTTATGAAAAAGACTGGTACAGCACTTTTCCACAGGACGGCGCTGACGAAACCTCTATCGTAGATAACCAGCAGATAATACAGACAGCAAAAGACATCAAGCTCGACACGAATGCGTTCAATAATTGCGTTCTCGGCGACAAGTTCGCCTCTACGATCAACCAAATGTACGCATCCGGTCTCTCTCTCGGCATCGACGGCACGCCAACTTCATATATTGTGACCTCAACCGGCCAGCCGATCGCCATTCAGGGCGCACAATCCTACGCGACACTCTCGGCCGCTATCGATGCGATTTTGGCGGATCAAGGGCAAGGGGGAACAGCTTCGACAGCTTCGACAACTTCGACACAGTAATTCGTACAAGGGCTTCCCTTGAACTATGTTTGTACAAGGTAGCACCTTGTACTGGAAACGACGGGTATTTTTTAGTCGAAGCTTACTTTGGCCAATCCGCACCATTCGCAATCTGGATCATCGCATCTGCTTGACACAAGCCCACCGGACCAGACGCTGTCGATGACGCTTTGGATCTGCTCTTTTACTTTTTCTATATCCTCATGAGCTATCGGCAAGGAAACGATCGGACAGCGGCCTTTTTTATCCGGCGAGATGAAGACGAGCGCAGGCGTGATCTTTTTACCCCTCCAGCGCGGCTCGTCGTCTAGCAATATGCGATAGAACACGAGCTGACGAAAATAATCGCCGGTTGAATTTTTCGTCTCCCCTTTTATCTCGTTCACCGACATACCCTCGCGCGTTTTATAGTCAAAAACCTGGATCTCGTTTCCTGCATCGATGATCGCATCTAGCTTGCCGTGGAGCGGAATCTCGACTAGATCGAGGGATACCATCGTTGTCCGAGGGCTTCCATTTTGTCCAAGGGTAGCCCTTGGAGTTGTATCAAAAACCGTCTTGACCCATCTTTCGGTAAATATGGCCGCCTGCCGGCCGACAGCAAAATGCGACTCGAGGGCTTTTGCAACAGCCGGCGCGTCCTCGAACAGGTCTTTCTTGACCGATTCTTTTTCCTCCGCGGCAAGAAAAGACGTATCCAGATATTCCGCCGCTTTTTCCAAGATGACATCTTGGATATGCGATGCGGTCCGATCGCCTTCTTTCCAAATCGAAGAAATCGCATAATGCATGGCCGTGCCCTTTTCAGCCGCCGGCGAAGGCGCTTGCGGCAGTTTTAGAATGCTCAAATAAAGGAATTTATTCGGACATTCGAGAAAATGGTTCAAGGCCGTGACAGAAAGGCCGTTTTCAAGGAGAACCTGTTTGGCGATGGCAGTCATCTTGTTCGAGATCGGATCTCGAACTTTGATTTGTCCAAGGTCCGATCTTGGCAATTCCGCTTCAAACCTCGGCAAAGACGCCGCCGCGACGCTTTTTGGATCGAGCTCGGCGATAAATCGAAGCGGCGTCAGAGATTTGCCGTCGCTTTCCTCTAGAGCGGTCAGAATGACCGCATGCTTCTTGGCACGAGTCAGGGCGACGTAGAATAATCGCCGCGTATCGCGAATATCGTTGCCGCTCGCGCTCTTTTCTGGCAAAACAAAAGATGCGCCTCGTGTCCGGCCGATCCACGCTTCTTCGGTGGCGTACGGCATGAAAACATAGTCGAATTCTAGCCCTTTAGAACCATGAGCCGTCATAGCCGAGATCGACAAGTCTGGCGCACCGACGGATACCTTCACTGTCTTTGACTCGGCCGATTGGCGATACACGAGCATTGCCTTTATCAGGTCGAGCGGGCTCTGTATATTCCCTTCTCGCGCGAGCGATTCGGCAAGAGCAATGATGCCGCGCCACACATGAATAGCCGCCGGATCGCGACTGGCGATAGTAGAGAATCCGGATGACTCGGCGGCGTGTATTAGAAAGGCGACAGCGCTGTCTTCTTGCATCTTTCTTTGCAAGCGGACGAGTGACGGAATTTTGTTTATCCAAGGGCTACCCTTGGACTGATTTTCCAAGGGTAGCCCTTGGAACTGACCGCTTCTCAAAGACTTTATCAGGGGAATCGCTTCGTCGATCGAGATTCCCCACATTCCAGCCGCAATCGTCTTTGCAAGGCAATCCGTCCGCGTGTAGTCAGCCAGAAACTCCATCAGATCAAAAAATAGCGCCCCGACGGAATGATGGAATATATCGACACTTCTCTCCGATGAAACCGGTATATGATTCGATTCGAGGAGCCGGATGATGCGCTCTAGATCGCGATTGCGGCGAGTGATGACGGCGACAGTGGCTGTTGGCTCCTCTTTTAAGATCGTTTCGAGCCCAACAACTAGATATCTTTCGATAGCCGAGACGTTCTCACCAGTGACTACATCGAGCTTGCGCAGTCCTTCTCCATCTTTCCTTTTTTCTTCCTGTCTGTCGGCAGGCATGGCTTTGCTTCTCTGCTTGCCTTTATCGCCCGCTGTAAGTCTAACCCTCAAATCCTTGTGCTCGTCGCCTTCATAATTGTTCTCTATCATGGCAAAGCTGGCATCTAGAATGCCTTGATGCGATCGATAATTCGTATCGAGCGATATGACCTGCATGGTCGGCCAACGCTTTTGCAAGGTCAAGAAATTTTCGACAGAAGCGCCCTGGAACCGATAGATCGCCTGTTTTTCATCTCCAACAATGAATATGTTCGGTGTTTCAAAGAATTCAGCGATAGTGGCGACGATGAAATTCTGGGCATCGTTCGTGTCCTGATGCTCGTCCACGAGAAGATATAGAAATCTCTCCTGGATAAGCCGTAAAAACAGCTCATCGTTGCGCAAGGCGACGAGAAGCTCGATGAGAAGATCATTGAAATCCATCTTCTTCTGCTCGCGCTTGTCCTTTTCATATTTTTCATAAATTTGGGAAAAGAGGACGGTGCGGCCGCACTTCTCTATGCGTTCTTGCGCTTCTGCTTTCAGCTTGCCCTTCGTAATGCCGCGCGTCGAGATAGAATCATCGTCTTTTTTGATCCTTTCGGTCTCTTTTTCAGCGAATTTGCGCACCATTTCCGGAGTTTGCGCTTCCCTCTTTGCATTATCTATAGCGCGCATAATAGCAGATATGTATGCATCCGGCTTGCCAGTCGGACGAAGCTCTCTAAATTCCGGCTTGGAGATTATCGAGCGGATCAGAGACTCCTGTTCGACATCGCTCATATGCGCCATGCCATCGAGATGCAGGAAGTGATCTGGATACTCGGCGATCATCGCCGCGGCAAAGCTATGAAAAGTATGGATCGCGATCTCGTGCGCGCGATTGCCGATTATTTCGCGAAGCTTTGCGCGCATGGCCTTGACACCAGCATCGGTGTACGTAATAGCCAAGATCCCAGACGGTGGCGTATCCGTCCTCTTCAAGATATTAGCGATACGCAAAGTCAATATTGTGGTCTTGCCAGTGCCAGGACCGGCTATGACCATTACGGGACCGTCGATGGCGTCGACGGCTTTTTTTTGCGCCGGATTTAGCGATTTGTATTTCTGGTCAAAAGTTTGCGTATTCATAAAAAGATAGTAGTATCATACCAGAAATTATGAGCATGATACTTACACTTACAAAAAGCGACTGGAAAGAAGAAGTCCGATCGTCTGGCTTGCCAGAGAGAACGCGCGAGCTTCTCGCCTCGGCGCTCCATGCAAAAATGACAGGCAAACAACGATTCTCCCCGCGCATATCCGATGAGGAGTTTGAAAACATGATATCACGCCAAGTGATATTCATACGGCTTGGATCTAGGGGATTTATAGTGACAAAAAGGCGTTGCAAAAATGGGCAATTGCTCGTTTTGCAAGAAGAGACTTGACCAACCACGGCGCGGAATCCTATTCTGCGCCTTTTTATATATTTGCCAATGCGACCTTTTGGTGGCACTATATGTCAATGACAGCGTATATGAAAAAGACTTCTATGAATAACTCACACGGCTTGCTCAAAAGAGCCGGCTTCACTCTCATCGAGCTTCTGGTCGTAATCTCCATCATCGGCCTTTTGTCGACCATAATCTTGGCGGCAGTGCAGGGTGCGAGAACAAAGGGAAAAGAAGCTGTAATAATTAGCGAGCTTGTACAATTCCGAAATCTATATGAAACAGCTTACTCAACATATGGAAATTATGGATCATTACAACCAAGCGCATTCAATACTTGCACAGCATATAGTGGTAGCACAGGATATCTTTGTGCTGCAAATTCTATCAATGGTTGTTCCTATATATACGGAACGGGAGGAGATATAACCAATTCTTCATTTTCTCAATCTGCTTTGACCTTATGTGATCAAATTGTCAATGATACAGGAGGATTATATATAGGTCTACCAGGACCAACCATTAATAATCAACAATATTCTTTGTGGGCATTATTGCCGTATCAAAACAAATATATGTGTTTTGGAAGTAGTAAAAATAATTCCTCAACCAGCTCGTCTCCAATTTCTGCTGGTAGCACATCACCAGGGTGTCCAGGAAATCCGTAAATAAAATAAAGGGTTCTTGGTCAGAACCCTTATACTGTTATTCTATTCTTATTTTATTTTTTGTGTTTTACAACAATCAGAGCCAATCCGGCAAGTCCAATAAATGCCGCGACACATGGTTCAGGAGTTGACTCCAAAGAATAACCAACGATGTAAATTTGCGATGAGCTATCCAATGGAGTTTCCAAGGAAAAAGTCGATTCAAAAGAACTGTTTTGATACTCGAAAATACCTGCCATGCCTCCGAAACTCGCCGATGATGTTCCGGTAACTGGTGATTGATAACTTGAACCGATATACCAATTATCAACCGTGGCTATTCCCCCAGACGACTGATGAGGTGAAATTATACCGATTACCAGACCACTGATTGGTGTTAATGAGTCAATCATACTGCTTGTAGTTTCCCCGGCCACAGGACCTAATCCATTATTTATAGTGGTAGTAATGGTCACGTCTCCATTTAATTCAGTTAGGGAGACTGACGTATCCTGGGCCGCTCCACCATCATAACCCACAAGAGAACTCGGATTCGAAGAGAAACCAACATTCCCCCTCGTATCCACCAATGCAACCCACGCCGCTTGGTCCAAGTAATTGCTGAACGTCGAGCCGTTGATCGGCGTAAACGTCACCGTTCCTTGCGCCCGCGCCGTCGAGCAAAGCGCAACGATTCCAACAGCGATCAAACCGATCGCCCATTTTTTCTTTTTCATGATTTTCCTTTCAAAAAACTGCCCAACAAAGCGTTCTCCAGTCCCACACGGGCTGGCGCTCTGTATTGTTTACTGCAGGCACATTACCACACTTGAGATAAAAAAGCAAGAGCTACCTTGGTGAAAAACAATGCGCACGGTCAATGCCCAAGTTGGCAAGAAAATCAATTTGGATTTGACGCATCAATAGTTCTTCAACCTGTCTGCCTTTTCGTGCTGGCGTATCTTTTCATGGGCTTTGGCCTCGATCTGGCGGATACGCTCGCGGGTCACTTCGAATTCCTTGCCTACTTCTTCTAGGGTATGTTGCACGCCGTCCATCAGACCGCAACGCATTTCCAATATCTTGCGCTCCTTTTCGGACAGTTCGTTCAGAATCTCGCGCACCTGATCGGCTAATATGCGGCGGGAGCTTTCTTGATCCGGCGACAAGATCTTGTCGTCAGCGATGAAATCCCCCAAAGTAGACTTGCCATCGTCAGAATCGTCTCCAACGGGCATCTCGAGGGAACCGACCGGCTGATCTATTTTTTCGATCTGATAGATCTTGTCTACATCAATGCCCATTTCGGTGGAGATCTCTTCTGGCAATGGGTCGCGGCCTAGTTCCTGAGTCAGACGGCGCACGACCTGTTTATATTTGGCGATAGTCTCTACCATATGGACTGGCACACGGATAGTGCGGCTCTGATCGGCCAAGGCGCGAGTGATGGCCTGGCGGATCCACCATGTAGCATAGGTAGAGAATTTGTAGCCCTTTGTCCAGTCGAATTTATCGACTGCTTTGAACAAACCGAGGTTACCCTCTTGGATTAGGTCGAGCAAGGTCAAGTCAGCAGACCTGCCGACATATTTTTTTGCGATAGATACGACGAGTCGGAGGTTCGCTTTGGCCAGAAGTCCTTTGGCTTCGTTATCTCCGGCCGCTATCATACGAGCGAGCTCTTTTTCTCTGGCGGCGTTGATCAATGGATATTGACCGATCTCGCGCAGATACATCTGTATCGAATCATAAGCGGAATCGTTGGAACGCGAACCATATGTATATCGCTTTGCAGTCGGAGCAGTCTCTTTTTCTATATTTAACAGCCCGCCGCCTTCTAGTATATCGACACCAGACGCCGCGAATTTGCTATAAAGATCCTCCAAAAACACTATATCGGTTTCGACAGTCGGAAATTCTTTGAGAATCTCGTCATAAGTGACGAATCCGCGCTCCCTGCCCTTGACCATCAGTTTGGCCGCTTTTACATCAAACGCTTTTTGTGTGTCTTTTTGCTTTTGGGACTGCTTCGTTTTTTTCGCTCCCTGCTTGCCGGCAGGCATAGTTTTGTTTGTATCCTTCGGTTTTGCCGCCGAGGCCGGTTTCTTCTTTATTGAAATGGGCTTTTTTGAAGCCTTTGTTTTGCTCTTCTTATTTGATTTTTTTGACGTGCTTTTAGACATTGACCATTGAAATGGACTAGATTGACTATACTAATGCAAAATCCGCAAAGGCGCAAGTTGACATGTGGAAAAGTGAGTGATAGGGTTCGGTCAGGAAAGGAATTTTGCACATGAAAAAACTAATCGTATTCTTGCATAAAAAAGCGCCATTGTTGATGTATACTATGTGGCATATGAAGGAAGAAGCACTGACCACAGCTCAAGTTGATGTCATTGCCGAAATGTTGGCGAGAGCATCTTTCAAAGGAAATACTTCCACGGCACAGCTATTTTGCATCATCGGCTTGGTTGGTGCCGGCAAGAGCGCTGTTGCAGGGCACATCGCCGAAAAGATTGGAGCAAGGGTCGTCAATGCGAATGATATCCGCTTGAAGCTCCGCAAAGCCCAAGGATCATACACCAATGATCGGATCGTCGGGGAGAAGTTGATTCTGAAGCTCCTTGAAAAGGGTTATTCCGTCGTCGCCGATTCCGATCACGGCGATGAGCGCAAGAGAAAAAGTTTGCTTGCGCGCGTGAAAGATGTCCCCGATCTTCAAATCCATTATATTCGGGTGCATGCGGATTTCGAAGTCATCACTCAACGTATCTTCGAGAAGACAAAATATGAAGGCGAGACAATATATTCTGTCGCCGTCGAAGGCCTCAAGGATAGGGTCAGTTCAGCTGTCATCCGTCTTCGTGAATTCTGGCGCCGAACGCCGCATCACTACGACTGGATCGAGGAAGGCGGCGGACAGTGGAAGTTGAAAGCACCGTCTGTCACTCTTTTGGCTGACCTTGATACCGGCGGCGATTGGCAAAAAGAACTTGACAAAGCACTTGCAACGCTCAAATAAAGCACTTTATCTCATGCCCCGCGCACCTTGCGCGGGGCTTTTTTGTTACATATCCCAAAGATTTTAACTTTTCTTTAGAACTTTTTTAACTTTTCTTAATAATTGGTCTGTATAATTTGGTACATGAATGAAAGATATATAAAGGAATTTGACCTTTGGAACGCTAAAAAGAAGGAGATCGAACGGTCAGATGTGGAGCGGCTTTGTCGTGAACGAGAGATTTGGTGGTGCACTCTTGGGGTGAATGTAGGTTCCGAACAAGACGGCAAGAACGAGCTATTTGAGAGACCTGTCTTGATCTTGAAGAGATATAATATAGATTTGATTCTTATCCTGCCAATCACCAGTACAGAAAAGAACAATCCATATTACGTAAAAATCAGCGGCGTCGTGTCTTCAAGTGTTATCTTGTCTCAGATTAGAGCCGTAGACAGCAAGAGACTTTTACGGAAAGTAGGAATGATCTCCATAAAAAATTACCTACTTGTTTTGTTCAGTTTACTCAAGACACTGCTTCCCTAGAAAACGAAACCCCGCTCTGAAGCGGGGAATCTCGGAGGCCGAAGCCATTGTAGAGACCATTATAGCAAGTCCAATTTTGCTGTCAACCACCCTTTGGGAAAAAATTAATCTGCCATCCTCTTCTTCCCGACTTCCGCCAGCTTCTTTGAAAGCTCATGGCAGAGTTTTGCCGCGATATTGGATTTTTCGGCGTTCTTTTCTCGCTCGGCGGCGGCCAGATCATTCATCGCCTCGGACAGCTTCTCCTTTAAAATATCTTCCTCGAAATTGACCATCAATTCGGCCAATTCTTTTGAAAAGTCATGCCCGTCGCCATAGGTGATCTCGGCTTCGAGAACTAGGTCGTCTTTCAATGATTCGACTTCGCTTGCGATCTTTTGGTACTCGTCGCCGGCGATTTCCTTGATCTTTTCATAAAAAACTTTTGGATCAATGGGGATTTTTTCCGCCTTGCCGACAGAAACACCAGCGTTCTTTTCGAGAAAAGCCAGGAGGCCAAAGAGCTTTCGCATGATGATATCGAGCCGGGCTTGAGGGATAGTCTTTGCCGTCAACGAGGACGCGCCCGGTCTCGAAGCAGACAAAACCTCCTCTGGTTTTTTGTTTTTCAAGTATGCACCAAGGTCGTCGCGCACGGATTCCTCGGAAAGGCCAGTTTTATCATGCACCATTTTTATCCAATGGGAGCGTTCCATAGATCCGGCGACTTCGGCGATGAATGGCAGGACTTTTTCACGGATGAGAGCGGGCAATTTCCTAGAGTCGAGCTTCGCGCCTTCTTTTTCCTTCATGATGCCATCGAGGATGAATTCAACGATCGGCTTTGAGCGGCGCAGGGTGTCTCTCCATTTTTCAGGATTTGCCAGGACAAGGTCGGCTGGATCCTTGCCGCCTTCGATATCGGCGATCTTGACATCCATGCCGAGGTTGAGAGCGATCCGTGCCGCGCGCAAGGAAGCGTTTTTTCCGGCTTTATCTGAATCGAAAGCGATCAGCAAATTCGGCGACAAGCGGCGTATGATGCCGACATTGTTCGTCACATGCTCGCGCGAGATAGCGTCTTCGGCGAGTGCCGTACCGGAAGCGGCAACCGTATTTTTTATCCCTGCCTGATGCGACATTATGAGATCCATCTGGCCTTCGACGAGGATAGTGTAATCTCTCTTGCGGATCTCGCCTTTGGCCTTGTCTATGCCGTATAGGACGGCCGATTTATCGTAGAGCGGCGAGTCTGGCGTGTTTATATACTTGCCCTCGCCCTCCTTTTCATGGAGCAAACGGCCGGAAAAAGCGATGATACGGCCGGACGAGTCCATGATCGGAAACATGACGCGATCGCGAAAACGGTCGTAATAATCGCCGGCATCCTTTCTCTTGACCAATCCCGCCTTCTCCATATCCGCATCGTTAAAACCCTTCTTTGACATCGCATCACGCAGATTGCGCCAACCTTCCGGCGCGAAACCGATCCTGAATTCTGTTATCGTCTCCTCTTTTACTCCCCTTTTTTTCAAGTATTCTTTTGCTTCGCCAGATAAACGCCCTTGATAAAAGATAGCGGCAGATTCCATGACAGAATATAGCCGCTCGCGCTCGGTTTTCTTTTCCCTATTTTCGAGGGTTATTGGGATGCCGGCACGTTCAGCGAGCAGTTTTAAAGAGCCCATGAAATCGAGGCCTTCGAATTGCTCGACAAAAGTGAATATATCCCCCTTTGCGCCGCAACCAAAGCAATAGAACGAGCCGCGATCCGGCGAGACAAAAAATGACGGCGTCTTTTCGTTGTGGAATGGGCAGCGGCCCTTCCAATTCTTGCCGGCTTTCTCCAGCTTCATATACGATGAAATGACTTCCTCGACGCCGAGGCGCTCTTTTATCATATCGACTGTGGAGCGGTCTTTCATGATGGTATTGTACGCTTTTTAATATTATTTCTCAATTCTGTAAATACCTAACACAAAATCAAACTAAATAAAATGACTACTACCAGGATTATTTTTTTGAACGCTTCATATCCACGCAGAGTAAAATTATTATTCACAGATAAATCACATTCAAATCATGCTTTGTGAATTTTATGATTCTATGAGATTACCAATCTACTCACTTGGTTTTATAATATGACCCCTCCTCCCAAACAAACTTCCCCGTCATACACAACGAGTGACTGACCCGGCGTCAAAGCGTTCTGTGGTTTGTCGAATTTTATCTCGGCTGTTCCGGAGTCTTCTTTAATTGAAGTAAAAACAAGCGGCACGAGCGGCTGGCGATAACGAGTACGACCGGATTCCAGAGGTCCGACCTCTGGAATTTTAATCCAATTCGTCCTTTCGAGCATAACCATAGTTTTCGCCTCCGCCAAAAGTCCTTGTGGATCTTTGTTTGAAACAGTGATCGTGTTCTTCTCGACATCCTTTGCAACAATGAAATACGGCTCGTCATGCGGCGTCTTCTTATCTATGACAAAACCGTGACGCTCGCCGATAGTCAGGAAAAAAGCGCCGTCGTGATGACCGATAGCTTTTCCTGCTTCATCGAGGACATCCCCATTTTTCGGCTCCATATAATGAGAGAGGAATTCTTTTATGTCGACTTTGCCGATGAAACAGAGGCCTTGGCTGTCTTTTTTGTCTGCATTCGGCAAATTGAATCTCTGTGCGAGCTTGCGCACGTCTGGCTTCTCTATGTCACCGATCGGAAAGAGGATGTGCGGCAGTTGTTCTCGGCGGATGTTCCAGAGGAAGTATGATTGGTCTTTGTTCGGATCAGTGCCAGCAAGCAAGCAATAATCGGTCTCAGCACCAGATACATTCTTTCTCCGGACTATTCCCGGGTTTCCCAAGCCAAGTTCTCGCCCTGAACGCTCGCCCGGGAGCCATCCAAAAGAGGTATTTGGCGCTTCGCCTTGATTTTCGACTCGGCATTCTTGACTTTCGACTCGGCGCTTTCGACTTTCGACTATCCTTGCATAATGCCCCGTCGCCACGAAATCAGCGCCCTGCCCCATCGCGAAATCATAGAATGCGCCAAATTTGACGCTCTTGTTGCACATAACATCCGGATTCGGCGTCCGACCAGCTCGATATTCGGCGATCATATAGTCGACGACATCGCGCTTGTATTCTTTTTCCAGATCCAAAGTCATAAAAGGAATGTCCAAAACTGCCGCTACACGCATGGCATCGAGACGATCCTGTCGCCAGTTGCAATCCATCCAATCCGGCTGCCAGACTTTTATAAAGACGCCAATGACATCGTAACCGTCACGCTTTAAAAGCGCAGCAGAAACAGAGCTATCTACGCCGCCCGACATGCCGACAAATACCCGTTTGTTTCGACTTCTATTGTTTTTTTTGTCTTGTATGGCATTTATAGACCTGTGTGGCTTTGACACTATAGGAGATAATGCCGAATTATATTGACCTTTCATGATGCGGATGATACCATCTCATCAAGCACAGTTCAACAAAATAAATCCTCATGAATTATGAATATCCTCTTCATCAACAAAAGCCGCATGAATCGCATCAAAGCCATTCTCCTTTTGGAAAAAGAGGGAGATTTGGTGATCACAACATCTAACAGTGGAAAGGGTGTCTCATTTTTAAAATTCTGGAAGCCAGACAAAATCATTTATAATTTGTCAACTGCACAGAAGCTCGCTTCCAAAAGAAAGCAACCAACAAAGCCGCGAACATAAGTTCCGGCTTCTTTTTTGTACAAGGATAGCCCTTGTACTACAGATACTTTGTCTCATTGGTCATCTGCTCGTCATATGTCTCGGCAAAATGTATGTTCCCTTTTGAATCAGACAAATAATACCAATATGTCGTGCTAGCCGGCGAGATTGAGTCCTCTATCGCTGAAAGCCCGGGGTTACCGATAGGCGTCGGAGGCAAGCCGAGATTTTTATATGTATTGAATGGCGAAGTGGTCGCCAAGTCGTCAGAAGTCAATTTTGTACCGTCTTTATCCAGAGCAAAAGCTAGGGCGGCATCCACTTGGAGAGGCATCTTGTCGTCTAGACGCTTCCATAGAATGCCAGCGATGATACGGCGGTCATTAGAAGAGGTCGCTTCGCGCTCGAGAATCGAGGCCATGATGACGATGGACGATGTGGCACGGCCAGATTCCGAGATCTGATCTTGGACAGAAGAAATCTTTTGATCAAAGAGCGTGCGCATAGCTTTCACCGCATCGTCTGGCGAAGTATCCATATTAAAGAAATACGTGTCCGGAAACAGATATCCTTCTGACGGATCTGCCAAAGTCATAAAAGTCGAAGTGGAAAAACCAGGAATATCTTTGCCGAGCAACGCTGAAATCTGCTGTACATCAAAACCCTCTGGGATGGTCACTTTGATCGGGGTAAATCCATATTCTCCATTGACGAGCCGCCGTGCGACCTGTACGACTGATTCCTTCGAATCAAAAAGATAATCCCCTGCCTTGACCCCTCTCTCGCCTGAAAAAATTATCACAAAAGACTTGAATAGAGCTTCTGATCTTATCATATGATCATTATAGAGATTATCCGTGACTGCGGCGAGCGAAGAGTTCTGCTCGATGTGAAAAATCGTTCCGACAGGAAAAGTTAAAGAAGGAAACGCGGCAAAACCAAACATGGCAAGTAAAACGACTATGAAAAAAACACCGATAGCCGACAGAAACTTTTTCATACTGGTATATTCGCTGGCGCTTCGCCTTTCTTTGACGGCACGCGAGTCAATGTCGGCGTAGCCGCGACCTGACCCGGGAAGTGATAGATGGTAGCGAGCGACTCAGAGCTCATTATCATGGGCTTCAGATGACCGATAATATGCGTATATGGCGGAAAGAAGTACGAACGGCGCTTGTACATGTCGAGGGCTTGTTTTGAAAAATGCTCGGCCATTTTGCCGCTCCTGTCTTCCCATGGCAAGTCTATCCTCTCGAACCACAGGTCATCGCTCGTGCCGAGCCCGTTCATGTGCGGAGCGCTGTATTGTTTCCACATGCTCTGCATGGCGCCTGGATTCGCCTTGTTGAAATTCTCTTTTTTGGCGATGTACATAAGGCGGATGCCCACATCAAAGCCGAGCTTCGTAATATTGCGCTCGATGGCTGTGATGATATCTTCCTCGCCTTTCGTTATCCTAGGCATCTTTGAAAAACCAGTGTCAGCATCGGCCGCACCGGCAACATGTGTCTTTGGATCGCGCCTGTGCAATTTGTTCACCAACGCTTCGGCCTCTTTTTGTCTCTTGTCGTGCTTTTTAAAGAAGTGACCTGGCTCGACATGATCGCTCTTTTTATATGCACGGACTAATATCTGCACCCATGCTTGCTGATTGACCCCGATCGATCCCAAAAATTCAATGACCGGCGCGATCGGATCGACCTTGAATTCTTCCTTTGGATCCTTGTCTAGACCGTAATCCACATAAGTCATGAGCGGGTATGCGTCTTCTTTGCTGAATTGAAGGTCAGCGGCCCAGATCTCCATTGTCTTTGGATCGTAATGGACAGATTGGGCGTAATCTGTCGCATCATGGACTTCTATGCCCGGGAATTGGGCATACAGCGATGTCGAGATAAAATTCTTCAGAGATTTTCTCATCCAAATGAAGAAATGTATCTGCCCTTCTATCGAGACGAGCTCGAGAGAAAACCAAGCTCTGGTCTTTCCGTACCAATATTTGCCGAACCAGCCGCCTTCGCCCGCAGTCTGATGGAGCGCGGTCAGGAACATCTCCATGGCCACTGGGGACTTCACCGTCTCTTTTGGCAATCTGACTTCGACTATAGAATATTCTTGCTTTGAAAGCGTTTTGGCTCTCGTGTAATTAATCCAAAGATCGATGAAAATAAAGAAAAGAGCGATCATCACCGCCAAAGGAGACAGAGCGATCAAGATGTCAAAGAATACATTAAAATTTGATGAGCTTACAAATATATTGACGAATAACCAGAAACAAAAGACGACGATAAAACCGGAAATGCTCCAAAAAAGATATTCCTTGTGCTCTTTTAGCTTGTGGTTGACAAAAAAATAACGGTAGATATTAAAGAAAAAAACAACGACAGAGACAGCGATCAAGATGTACATGATCACATGATATTGCGTTATAGATAGACCTATCTGGCTCATAGAATAAGTATAACAATTAAAGGCAAAAGGCAAAAGGCAAAAAGTTTGTACAAGGGTAGCCCTATGTATAAATTAGTGCTTGGTCATCTATTAGATCGATCGGACGATCAGACAAATTTTTACTCCCCTTCTTCATCCCCAACTTTTCCTGTCTTTTCGAATTCGTGCAAGGCGTCTATGATCGGATCGAGCTTGCCGGCAAAGATAGTCTCTATATTGTGCCAGCTTTGTTTTATGTGATGGTCGGTTATACGGTCTTGCAGGATATTATATGTCCGGATTTTTTCGCTTCTGTCGCCAGTGCCGAGCTGGGCTTTTTTGTTGGCGCTGAATTTTTTGGCTGCCTCTTCTTCCTGTTGCGCCTCTATCTTTGCGGTCAAGATTTGCATGGCCCGCTCGCGGTTGGCGCTCTGAGAACGTTCGGCAGTGACGCGCACGTCGAGGCCTGTCGGCTTGTGGATGAGGCGCACAGCCGTCTCGACTTTGTTGACGTTCTGACCGCCCTTGCCCCCTGCGCGCGAGAATTCCATTTCGAGATCGCTGGGCGGGATAACAAGCTTTGTTTTTTTACGTATGGGCAATATAGCAACGGCGGCAGTCGATGTGTGGATACGACCGCTCTTTTCCGTCTCCGGCACGCGCTGGATGCGATGGACGCCGGTTTCCCAGCGCAAGTCGTCGTAGGCGCCTTTGCCTTTTATCTCGAGCGAAGCCTCTTTGTATCCTTTGAGAGAACTCCGCGATTCTTCGACTATTTTTGCCTGCCATCCTTTTGAGGCCGCATAGTTCTTATACATTTGGACCAACTCCTCGGCAAACAGCGCCGCTTCTTCCCCGCCGGCTCCGGCGCGCACTTCTAGAATGAGTTCGTTCGGCGTTTCTACTTCTTCTTTTTCAGAATCGAGTATCGCTTGAACTTGACCTTCGATGTTCTTTTTTTGTTCTGCGATATTTTTCAAATCCGCTTCAGCCATCTCGCGCATAGTCTCATCTTTTGCCATTTCCAAAACCTCCGCTTCTTCTTTCGAGAGCTTTTCATGCATTTCAACTAAAAACGCCGTTTTGTGATTTTTTTTGAGTTCGTCCCAATCCATGGTGTAAGTATATAGCAGAAAAGGAGAAAGCGCTGAAGCTCTCTCCCCTTTTTCTATCAGACAAAGTTAAGACTTCTTCTTGGTCGCTTTTGCTTGCCTTGCTTTGAATTTTTCGACGCGACCAGCAGAATCCATCATCTTTTCCTGGTTAGTATAAAAAGGGTGCGATGACGAAGAGATCTCGACGGAGACAAGAGGATATTCCACGCCATCATGCCATTTGCCCTTTTCGGCAGTCTTTATGGTCGAGGCAACGAGAAAATCCATGTTATTCGAGTTGTCATGGAAAATGACCTTCCGGTAGTCCTTTGGGTGTATGTCTTTTTTCATAGGAACAATGTAGCAAATATGACCGAAAAAGGCAAGAAATCACAACCCTTCCAATGGATCGATCTCTGTCGTCTGTATCTGATTGGCTAGCGCCATGACGCTCGATCCATAGGCGCTCGCGCCTTTTACAACACCACAAGCGTGACCGGAATAATATTTACAAGCAGCGTTCTTTTGCGCCGTATAGCTCGACGAATTCGCGCCGAGATCAGATAGATAGAGTCCAGAGGCAGTGAAAGCATCCAATGGATGCCATGGATTCGGCGCCGTGGAAATACCGAGAGCTGATTTTATCCTATTAACGAGAAGAGCCCATGTCGAAGCGATGAATTGCGCCGGTCCCATGCCGCCGCCATAGCCGATAGATTGAGGACATGACACTTGCATGGATTTATAATCTAGGCCTAGAGACGAGGTGATAGCCAAAAACGGCTGGATATCGCGCGACGGCTTCATAACATTGGCGATCCTATTTCCATTGGAATCGACACCGGAACCATCGCCTGTGTCGGTCAAATAACAGGTGCCGTCATTTTTGCCTATGCCGGTTTCTTGGGTCAGGATGGCAAGAAGAAACGCCTGCGGTACGCCGGTTGCTGTATAAACAGTATTGGCATAATTCAAGGCATTACCAAAAGAAATGGCGCTCGTACCGGCGAGGTTGAACAGAGCGGCGCGGATTTGGGCGGCTTTCTGTTCATTTTGCACCACCAAACTGCTGTAGGCGCTCTCGTTCTCCTTGCTCACTGCGAGCAATTGCTTTTTTTGGTTTTCGGCTTGTTGCACTGTCGCCTGTTGTTGTTGAATGACTTGCTTTGCATCGATCTCCTGATTCTGCTTGTCAGTCAATTGGGCTTTCTCGCTTTGGTTTTCTGCTTCATTGGCGCGCAATTGATTGAAGGTGACCGCCAATGCCTGCTGAACAGATTGAAAATCGTCAAAACTAGCCATCGCCTGCGACAAGCTATCGCTACCGAGGATTATATTAGCCAAAGTTATGTCGCCGTTCTCATTTATTTTGACCAATATCTCGGCTAGGGTTTGATGACCCTGATCTATCTGATTCCCGAGCATGTTTATATTTGACTGCTTTTGAGTTATGTTCTGACCGAGAGTCTGTATGATCAGATTCTCCTGCTTTATCTTTAGATTTGCCGCGTTGATCTGCGCTGTCAGGACATTTATGTCTTTCTGGATGGATGCGCTCTGATTCTGGGCACTTTGGAGCTGTACCTGGGCTTGGGCTTCTTCGGCCTCTACTTGAGCTAATTCTGCTTGGAGAGCGGCTTGGGTCGTAACAGTGGAAGGAATAACGGTAGAAACGGTTGTCTGAGCATCGGCAAAATTCAGAGGAAAGATGAAAAGAAAAACATATAGAAACGAACAAAAAGCCATGCCTGTTGGCAGGCAGGCGAGAAACGAGAAGCGAGGCGAGGCAAATGAGGAACGGAAAAAGGTCATTGAGACATTATACCAAAAAAATCCCTAAAATACTTATGATAAAAAATGGATTTATTCCATCCCTCTCAATATAGCGATGCGTTCCGAAGTCGGCGGATGAGTCATAAAAAGCTTTGCTATCCCTTGACCTGCTTTTGCTCCAAAAGGATTTGAAATGTAGAGATGCGCAGTGGCGTTGTTCGCAGTCCCCATCGGCTGACTGTAGGATTGGATCTTTTCAAGGGCGCTAGCCAATCCTTCCGGATAACGCGTGAGCAAAGCGCCATCGGCATCTGCTAGAAACTCGCGTTTTCTTGAGATGGCAAGTTGGATGAGTTGGGCAACAATAGGTGAAAGGATGACAAAGATAATGCCTATTATTGCAAGAATAGCTCCGAGCTGACCGCCAGAGTTTCGACTATTGCCTCGCCGATCGCCGCCGACGCCAAACCACATGCTTCGGGTAAAGACGTAAGCGATGATAGATATAAAGCCGACGAGGACGACGACTGTCGTCGAGAGCAAGATGTCGCGATTGCCGATATGGGAAAGCTCGTGAGCCAGAACCCCCGACAATTCATTCTTGTCCATCATATCCAAAAGACCCTGTGTCACCGCGACTGCGGCATGGTTTTTGTCGCGACCAGTGGCAAAGGCATTCGGCGCCATATCGGGGATTATGTACAATTTCGGCATCGGCAAACCGGCAGTGATGCACAGATTTTCGACGACTTGAAAAAGCTGGGGATCATCTTCCCTTTTTGCTGGCATCGCCTTTGCGAGCGAGAGCGAAATCTTGTCCGAATACCAGTAGCTGGCTATGTTCATGGCAAGGGCTATGAATATGGCGGCAAAGATAAAGATCGGGCTCCCATAGTACCAGCTGATGAACCAGCCGATGGCGACGACAAGGACCAAGAATATGGCCATCAGGAACCATGTCCGTCTGACGTTCTTATCTTGTTGGGTATAGAGGGTAGCCATAATAGAAAATGAAAAGGAAAGAAAAACGGGAAGAATCTAAAAATGTTCGGGCTCGGAAGACGGAGCGAAAATCACCTGGCTTTTATGATATCATCAACCATCTTTATCTCATCCAATATCCCGTCAATGAAATCTATGCTTTTTGCCTCTTCCAAAGTGACCCACTTGTAGGCAATACTGTCTTTGTCCAAGGCGACGTCTCCGGACTTATATTTTGCAAAGTAGCTCAAGATGACGACAGGAATCCCATCTGGCCTTATGAAAGCTATATCGAGCAGATATTCAGGATTTTCCGTTTCCAAATTAACCTCTTCTTTGACTTCCCTTCGCAATGCGTTTGACACTGCGTTGTACCATTGTCCGTCTTTGTTCGGCTTTGAATTCATATAATCATCCACTTCAAGCCCGCCGCCGGGAACAGTCCATTTTCCCGGAAAAGCCTTTTTCTGAAGCGAGCGCCGGGTCACCAAATATTTACCTTCGTCGTTGTAAATTATGGCTGTGATAGATATCCTATGCAATTCTTTGTCCTTTATCTCCATGGATTTTATAGATTAGCCCTTTAACTTTTGCTTTTAATTTTTGTATTTTCCTTAAAATTTGACTTCCACCGGCTCCTTTGCGGCCGCATCGCTAGCATCGAGCTGGAAGAATTCCATCGTCGCAAAATGGAAAGTTCCGGCGATCAAATTGCCTGGAAAAACCTGAATCGAAGTGTTGAAGTCGCGGACATTGCCGTTGTAGAAACGGCGAGCGGCTTGGATCTTGTCTTCGGTGTCGGTCAATTCTGATTGAAGGGCAAGAAAATTCTGATTGGCCTTCAGATCAGGATATGCTTCTGAAACGGCAAAGAGAGACTTTAAAGCTCCAGCCAGTTGATTCTCTGCTTGACCTTTATTGGCGAGGCCTGTCGCACTCATAGCGGCAGTGCGAGCGTTCGTCACATCTTCAAAAACTGTCTTTTCGTGCGCGGCGTATCCCTTGACCGTCTCTACTAGGTTTGGAATCAGATCATAACGGCGCTTTAGCTGGACATCGATATCAGCCCAAGATTCCTGCGCGCGATTTCTAGAACGGACCAACCCATTAAAGGCGATGATAGCCCAAAGAACCAGAATAATGATTATTACGACGATGACATATATGGTGATCATAGATTTATGTTAGTTATTCTGTGTGCTGGTTGCTGTCGGATGATAATCTGTCTCCGGTTCGCCGACTGGAGGGGTCACAAAGACGAACGATTGCACGACGTCCTTGAACTGCGCGTTAGCGATATCGATCTGGGCTTGGCTATTGGCATTTATTTTCGGCACGTCAGAAGTAGAGAAGCCCTTTGTCGTTGGATTGATCGTAACCGATTCAAAAGTGAACATGTAGCAGACGTTTCCTTTTTGCAGAGAATACAGCTGATCGAAATAATTGCGTCCATCTACGGAATTTTGCATAGAAACAGTGTCTAATGTCAGTCCGCCGACATTGATCGTGCCCTTGTCCTTTATTGTTACGACTGGCGGAAAAGCACAATTGCCGGAAAGGACCTGGATAGATGCATCGAGGGTGCCGATGGTCGTCTGTGGAAATTGATCGGGAATGACAAAGGTCACGCCAGCAGGCGCGCTCTCTGTTTGCCACGCCGTCGGATAGTTCACAGAGAAGCCCAGCTCTTCATTCTGAAATTGCGACAGAGAAGAAGAGAGCTTGTTATTTTCAACCGGACTGACAGAAGCCGAAGAATCATCCGACGTCAACGCATTCGAAGCGTTAGGACCCTGCTCATAATTTTGATAGACATGAACGGCTAAAATAATAATGGCGATAATGACTAGGACGACTATCGTCCAAATGATTGATTGTTTTTTCATGGTAGAAATAGTATAGCAAGCGGCGGCTTTATTGGGAAGCATGCCGAGGCGTCACCTGGGTACGGAGACGACACCTGTGTTAAAAGTGCCGAGCATCGCCGCGGCTATGGCTTCAGTCTTGGATAATTCGGCATCATGGATCTTATCGGCGGCATTTATCGCGTCTGTATCAGACAAGTAAAACCCCGCACCGTCCGTGCCATGGTCAAAGAACGTGATGCGATAGCACAGATTATTCGCAATTGTGTCATAAGTCATGGTCAAATATCTGTTGCCAGCTGCGGCGTCATTTATTGTGTTCTCTGTAAAAGTCACGCCATTGATATCGAGCATCGTCGGACCTTTGTCGATCGGCCCTTGTTCTACGACAGGACAAGTCGAACTTGCCGTCACGATGACATAAGCTTCATCCTTCAAGACGGTCGAAAAATAGATTTCTTTTGGAAATTGAAGGGCAAGGAGATACGGTCCGGCTATCGTCGGAATAGTTGAAGTGGAGAAAGCAAGATCGGCCGGATATTTTATATTGAACGCTGGTTGTGCGTTCGAATATATTTTCCAGGATGACATGTCGATGGCAGGAGAAGTCGTTGAAGTCGAGGTGGAGCCCGCTGTTTGTCCTTGATTCACAATTGGAACGATCGTGCTCGAAGTGGCAGAGATAGAAGTAGTCGGAGCGTGCACCTGGTCGAGCACTAGAAAGATAGCGGCTATGATTATGACGATGACGAATATGACTATCGATGTTTTTGATTTCATGTGACTTTTATAGCCATGTACGAGGTGGCACCTTGTACATTTTTAATATCCCATATCTCCCATCCCTTGGTTGCTTTGCGGTCTCTTTTCCTCCAGTTCATCTGCTATTGCGGCCTCTGTCGTGAGGAGCAAGGCGGCGGCGGAGCAGGCATTTTCGACGCCGAGGCGGGCGACTTTGACAGGATCGACGATGCCGACGGCTATCATATCATCGACCATTTTATCGGCGAGAGCGTCATAGCCGCTGTTTCCCTTGCCATTTTTTATCTTGTCCACGATGACAGAGCCATCGTCTTTGCCGGCATTGATCGCGATTTGTTTCAAGGGGGCTTCGAGCGCCTTCAAGACGATCTCGTAGCCGATGTTCTCTTCTGCGCTGGATATCTTTCCGGCTTTTGTCTGTCTCAAGGATGAGGACTTTGCCACTTCATTCGCCGCGCGGACTAGAGCGACGCCTCCACCAGGCACGATGCCTTCTTCGATTGCGGCTTTCGTGGCGTTTACGGCGTCTTCCAATTTCAATTTCAAGTATTTCATCTCGGTCTCGGTGGCCGCGCCGACACGAATGACTGCCACGCCTCCAGAGAGCTTTGCTATCCGTTCAGCCAGTTTGTGCGCGTCGCCGTATTCGCTTGCCCTCTCTTTTGCAGAAAAATTTTCATACTGCTTCTTTAATTGAGCGACTCTCTTTTCAATATCGGATTTCTTGCCCTTGCCTCCGACAATGACCGTATCATCTTTCGTGGAAATGACTTTGCGGGCTTTGCCGAGCATGCCGATATCTGCTTTTTCAAACTTTATACCGACATCCTCGCTTATCACTGTGGCGCCGACCGTCACGGCGATGTCATCGAGCATGGCTTTTTTGTTGTCTCCATAACCCGGCGCTTTGACTGCCAAAACATTGAATGTGCCCCTTAATTTATTCACAACAAAAGTAGACAGCGCCTCTCCATCGACGTCTTCGGCGATGATGACCAGATCTTTCTTTCCGCTTTGAGCGAGCTGTTCAAGCAAAGGCAGAACCTCCTTTATCGCAGAAATTTTCTTGTCTGTGATGAGGATAGCCGGCTCTTTTAATTCCGCCTCCATGCGTTCGACGTTCGTGATCATATAAGCCGAAACGTACCCTTTATCAAACTGGATCCCTTCGACGACTTCCGACTCGAGGGTGGTCGTTTGAGATTCTTCGACAGTGACGACGCCGTCCTTGCCCACCTTCTTTATGGTTTCTGCGATGATAGAACCTAGTTCGACAGATTCGGAGGAAACAGTGGCGACTTGTCTTATCTCTTCGTCGCTCTTTATCGGTTTTGCCGCTTTCTTCAAGGCAGTAACGACGTCTTTTGCGGCAGCTTCGATTCCGGCTCGCACGCCCATGGCGTTTATGCCCATGCTCGTCTGTTTCATCCCTTCGTCTATTATGGCTTGGGTCAAAATGGTGGCGGTCGTCGTTCCGTCCCCTGCGATATCATTCGTCTTTGTCGCAACCTCCTTTATGATCTCGGCGCCCATATTCTCGAATCTGTCTTTCAAAGAAATGTCCTTTGCGATGGAAACGCCGTCATTGGTTATGGTCGGGCTTCCGTATCCTTTATCGAGAACGACATTTCTGCCGCGCGGACCTATCGTGATCTTTACCGCATCGGCTACGATGTCGACTCCTCTTTTCAAAGCTTTGCGCGCCTCCTCGTTGTATAGAATTTTTTTGGACATGATAGTGTAAAGTAAATAGTCAAAATGCAAGAGTCAAAGCATGAAGCGGAAAGCAAATGATTTCAATATTTTTTGACTTTCATTTTTGCTCGTCTACTATCAGGCATGGCCTTTGATCTTGACTTATTTTTTATTTTTAAATTATTTAATAATAGCCAATATCTCGCTTTCTCTAACCAAATAATAATCCTCATCTTCTATTCTGACCTTGTCCCCCCATTGGAAAAGGACGACGTCGCCTGCTTTGACAGATATAGGCACGAGCTGACCTTCTTCGACACGGCCAGGACCGATAGCCATGACTTGGCCGCGTTTGCCCGCCTTGTCCTCGTTGACAGTCACGGGGATTATGATGCCGCTCGAAGTCTTTTTTTCGCTCGATTCTGTGTCCTCTTTTATGAGGACGCGATCGGCTAGCGGTTTGATTTTATTTGCAACCTTACTGCCTTTTTGATTTTTTTGTTCTTTCATGAAATTGATAGAAAGTGCTTTTAGTTTTATCTGATAATGGCGACTTTTCAAACAACGCCTCGTTTGAAGCGGTGTTGGGCGATTAATTGGCTCTAATTATAGGTAAAAATAGAAAGATAGCAACTTGACAACGATGCAAAAATATGACAGGTTCTCGAGTAGAATTTTGAAAATTCAAGTCAACAGAAATTAACAACAAAAGGAAAAGAAACCCGTTCAATTCAAGGTTACAGTCAAAGCACGCATGTATCATGGCGTTATACATGAAGCCATGACGCGATTTGGAATGAACCAGACAAAATTGGCCAAATATCTCGGGATAAGTCTGGGAACGCTTGGAGCCATATCCGCCATATATGGTCAAATCTATGCGCCAAGATCTGATTTTGTCCATAAACTTGCGCGAAATCTTACGTCATGTTATGCTCCTACCAATGAAGTCCCTAGCATCGTTTCTGCCATACGCGCAAATCGCGGTCGCCGCGGTTCTTGTCGCATTCATACTACTACAGAGAACCGGCGCACAGGTTGGTGGAGCTTTTGGCGGATCAGACAACTGGAGCTCGGCATATCACACGCGCCGCGGCCTCGAGAAAGGACTTTTTGTCGGCACTATCATAACTGGAATAATATTTGCCGCATTATCATTGATATCGCTATTATAAAAGCCAAAAGTCTTAAAGTCCTTAGTCAAAAGTCAATACAAAAACGGATGCAAGGATTGTCGGCTTTTGATTCGGTGCTTTCGACTTTTATGTTAACAATCTTTTAACCAAATTGAATATAAACTATTGTGATTGAACCAACATCATCTCCGGAAGCTCGCGAATTCCGCATTAAAAAAGGCGAAAAAGCTCTTGCTTTGTTCCGCGCTTTTTCTGCTACGGAAAAAATAATATTCCTATGCTTTGTTGCTATCGCGTTAGTGACAGCCCTGGTGATGGCAGATGAGGCGAGCCAATATTTCATGGTAACTGTGCCTGCTGATGGAGGAACTCTGGTCGAAGGAGAAGTAGGTACGCCGCGCACAGCAAATCCGATTTTGGCTTTCACGGATGTCGACCAGGATGTTACTTCCCTGGTTTACGCAGGTCTCTTGCGCAGGGATTCTTCCGGCAACTTGGTGCCGTGCTTGGCCGAGAGCTATTCCATATCGTCTGACGGATTGACTTACGATTTTATTTTAAAGAAAAACATATTTTTTGACGACGGCAAGCCGATCACAGCGGATGACGTCGTCTTTACCGTGAACAAAACCCAAGACGCCGCGATCAAAAGCCCAGAGCGGGCCGATTGGGCAGATGTAACGGTGAAAAAAATCAGCGACAGCGAAGTGCAATTCATATTGAACCAGCCGTACGCGCCATTTTTGGCCAATACGACCCTCGGCATATTGCCGCAACATATCTGGGGAAATATCAGCGATGATCAGTTTATCTTCAACAGTCACAATATTCAGCCGACCGGCGACGGACCTTACGAAGTTGAGACTGTCTCAAAGGATTCAAATGGGGTGCCGCAATCTTATACGCTCGTGCCGTCAAAATATTATACTGGGACAAAACCTTATATATCAAAGATCATCCTCGATTTTTATCCGGACGAAAGCCACGCTTTTTCCGCTCTCGAAACCGGAGAGATAGATAGCTTGGCGGGACTTGACCCAGACGACGCATCCGCCCTGGCTTCGACCAGCGCTTCTGTAAAGATTCTGACCAATCCGGTGCCGCGCCTCTTTGGAATATTTTTCAATCAAAATCAGAATCCTATCCTCGCCGACAAAGCGGTGCGCCAAGCATTATCGTTGGCGGTAGATCGGGAGAGGATCGTCAGCGATGTCCTCGACGGCTACGGGATTCCAGTCAATAGCCCTGTCCCGCTCGGCATTTTAAAAGCTTCTTCGTCTTCCCTATCGGCTTCCTCTAGCATAGCCCTCGCCACTAGCACTTTGGAAAAAGACGGTTGGAAACTAAACGCCAGCGGCATTTACGCAAAAATTGTGAACAAGAAAACCAAGACTCTAAGTTTTTCTATAACCACCGCTGATTCGCCGGATCTGACGGCCGCCGCTAATATGGTTGCGGAACAATGGCGCGCCATCGGAGCAAACGTCACAGTAAATGTTTTTGAATACAGCGACCTGGAAAACACCATCGGTGCCAGGTCCTATGATTCGCTCCTCTTTGGCCAATACATCAGTAACGGTCTCGATCTGTACGCATTTTGGAATTCTTCGCAGAGAAACGCCCCCGGCCTGAATATCGCCGAGTATGCCAATATTTCCGCAGATAAAGCTCTTTCTTCTGCCCGATCAGCTACCAGCTCCACGGCACAATCGGCTGACCTGTCCGCATTTCAAGCCATCTTTTCCCAAGATATTCCCGCCGTGTTCATTTATTCACCAGATCTGATCTATGTCATACCGGACAAACTGCATGGCGTGGATATTGATTCGGTTTCCATGCCCGCCGATCGATGGAACGGAGTAAGTAATTGGTATATAGATACGGATAGAGTTTGGAGCATATTTACGGAATTCAAATTATAAGATTAAAATTATTAAAAGATAAAAGTTAAAATTCCAGAGCCGAAAGCCATAAGTCAAAAAGATAAGCATCGACTTTTGACCAGATACATCCGGCTTTCGATCAAAAAACCATGAACCCAATCAACCCACCAACAACATCAACAAGAAGCCCTTCATCGTCTCGCCCAGTCTCATATACACGCGCGCCTTCGCGGCATGGCCAGCGTCCTTTTCGCCGTGGGAACAGCGCTTTTTCCTCGACAAAAAAAGACGGTCCGGCAGGAGGATTGCGTCCAAGCCATTTTTCGACCGCTGGCAAGAACAATTTTGATCCAAAAATGAAGGAAGCCGAGGTCATTCCGCCGCTTCTCCCTGATTCGATCCGCATAATTCCGCTCGGCGGTGTAGAAGAGATCGGCAAGAATTGCACCATGATAGAGGTAGGCGACGACATCGTCATCATCGACATCGGCTTTCAATTCAAAGACGAGAACACTCCGGGCATCGATTATATATTGCCGAATACAAAATACGTCGAGGAAAGAAAGGAAAAAGTGCGCGCCGTCATCGTCACCCACGGCCACCTAGACCATATCGGCGCCATACCGTTCGTCATGCCGCGGATCGGCAATCCACCGCTCTACACCCGCCTTCTAACATCGGTCATGATAAAGAAGCGCCAGGAAGAATTCCTCCATATGCCGCCCCTCGATCTTCGCGTCATTGAAAAAGACGAGACGATAACTGTCGGCAAATTGAAAGTGCGTTTTTTCAGCGTCACTCACACTATTCCAGACGCCATGGGCGTCATAATTGAGACTCCGTGGGGTTCTATTGTCCACACAGGCGACCTCAAACTGGATCATATAGACGGCGTACCGACAGAAGCCGAAGAGCAAGAATACGCCCGCGCTTTCAAAAACGAGAATGTCCTGATGCTGATGGCCGATTCCACGAACGTTGAAAACCCCGGTTTTTCCATACCTGAGAAGCAGGTGCACAAGAACATAGAAGAGATAATAAAAAATGTCCAAGGGCGCCTGATAGTAGCCACTTTCTCTTCCCTTCTCGAACGCATTCTGAAAATAATCGAATTCGCAGAAAAATATGGCAAGAAAGTCTGTGTCGAAGGCCGATCGATGAAACAAAACATCGAGATCTGCAAACAGCTCGGTCTCCTTAAACCAAAAAAAGACACCATGATAACGAGCGAGGAAATAGATCAATTCCCGCCGGAACGGATGATCATCTTGGCCACCGGTGCCCAAGGCGACGAATATGCCGCTATGATGCGCATGGCGAACAAGACGCATAAATATGTAAAGATCACGAAGCGCGATACCATCCTCTTGTCTTCATCTGTCGTACCAGGCAACGAACGCGCCGTGCAGAAATTAAAAGACAACCTCTCACGTCAAGGCGCTCACATCATCCATTACAAGATCGCTGACGTGCATTCATCCGGTCACGCAAACCGCGATGAGACGGCATGGATACACAAGAAGATCCATCCAAAATTCTTCATGCCGCTCCACGGCTACCACTATATGTTGCGCGTGCACGGCGAGATCGCCCGTGAGGCGAACAATTTGCCAGAAGAAAGCGTCATCATCCCTGACAACGGCGCAATCCTGGAGATCCAGAGCAAGGGCGAGAAAATAGTCAGATTAAAGGAGAAGGCGGCGTCGAACATAGTCATGGTCGATGGCTTCTCTGTTGGAGACATCCAGGATGTCGTCATTCGAGACCGCCAAGCATTAGCCCAGGACGGAATATTCATCGTCTTCGCCATAATCAACAGCCAGACAGGCCGTCTACGAAAATCTCCAGACATAATCAGCCGCGGCTTTGTCTACCTGCGCGAGTCTCAAACTCTGCTCCACGAAACGCGCATCCTGATCAAAAATACAGTCGAAAAATCTACCCACGGCATGAATCCGATCAATGTAGATTATATAAAGGAGAACATCACCGACGAAGTCAGCCGCTTCCTCTTGCAAAAGACCGCAAAACGTCCGATGGTCATCCCTGTGATACTTACAGTGTAAAGATAAAGAAGAAAATAGAAAACCGCTCGGAACATTCCGGGCGGTTTTGTGAATTTTCGAGAGTCAAGTCAATGGAGCAGATGTGGCTCTAGTGGTTCTTTTACGGCACTCCATGAATTGCTACGGTTGAGCAAGTAGAATTGACCGTTCCTATCGAGCGTCAAATGATCGATATATGACGGATTGTCTTTTAAATGCCCATGCACGCTCCAATCAGAAATCTTCCCCTTGCCCTTTCGTGCTTCGAGCTCCCGATCAAGCCGAGCAAGAGGACCCATATTGCCGATCTCTGTGAGATCGATCTCGAGGACATAATTGGGCAAAAGAGCGTTCGCTCGGCATGAGAGCAAGCTGCCGTCTTCGGTGAGGACAAAATCCTTGCTCTCGATATGATTGCTTGCATTCGAGACCGCGTTGCCGAGAGTGGTCAGAATATTTTTGACGCCAAGCTTGCCGGAAGCATTCAATAGACCGAAGAGTTCTTGCTCATCCACAACTACCTCGAATCTCCAATTCTCGATCGGATGTTTCGGATCGATCTCGTTGCTCATAGTATTCCTTTTTGTTGAACGTTGAACTGGGAGAGACTATACATTAAAAAATGATATTTTACGAGAAAACATCGGTACAAGGTAGCACCTTGTACAAAATCCTTGCTATAATAGACAGCACAAGAAACATGACAAGACCCACGCTTTCGCGTGAATAACGAACGATTATTAGGTTTTTCATTTCGATTTTTGCATTTTCAATCTACTATCATGCGCCACATAGAGCCAATCGCCAGATTCAAGAAGATCATTTACACCATAGGATTGATCAATTTCCTGTTTACTTTTCATTTGGCCGTCACGGCCTATATCGATTCTTCATATCTTAGCTTGTTCGCCAGCCAGAGATTCGTCGGCGGGATATATATGGCGGCGGCCGGAGTGACCGTGCTGGCATTCTTCCTGATATATCGCGTCTTGAAAAGATTCGGCGACTACGCCACCTCCATCGGATTGCTGACCTTGGACGCGCTATCGATGATAGGCATCATTTGGGGACAATATCCGGTCGTCATCGAGATCTCGTTCATCATCAATATGGCGATCCTGGCCTTGGTCAGTTTCACCTATGATGTCTTCCTGGAGACATACACCGACGTGGCTCATACGGGCGGCGTGCGAGGATTCTTTCTAGCTCTGACAAACAGCGCCTGGATACTTTCGCCGCTTGTAGCCGGAATGCTAGTAATAGGCCATGTATATACGAATGTGTACATCGTAGCTCTTGCCATGCTCGTGCCGGTCTTTTATCTTGCCCACAAAAACCTCCGTCATTTCCATGACTCTCATTATGAATCGCCTTCTGCATGGGCGACTATACGCGAAGTGGCGGATTTGCCCGATATATGGAAACTCTGCATCATCAACACCGTTCTCCAGACTTTTTATTGCTGGATGGTCATCTATCTGCCGCTGTATCTGGCGAATACTATAGGATTCGATTGGTCGTCCATAGGCATCATCCTGACCATCATGCTCTTGCCGTTCATTCTGATCCAAGCGCCATTCGGCAGGATCGCCGATCAGGGCTGGGGTGAAAAACGCCTGATGATCATCGGATTTTTCATCATGGGCGCGGCCACGATCGCCCTCTGTTTTATCCATGTTCCTTCGATGATAATATGGGCAGGAGCGCTGTTTGCCACGCGTTGCGGTGCAGCGCTTGCTGAAGTGATGATCGAGACTTATTTCTTTAAAAAAGTAAAGCCGCAAGATTCGAACGTTCTATCGCTCTTTCGCACCACTCGCCAAATTCCATATTTTATCGCTCCGATCATAACCGTCGTCGGTCTCATATTCACCAGTTCGGCTGGTCTATTTATCGTTCTCGGTTCCATCTGTCTCGTGACGATTTTTTTGATCGCTTTTATAAAAGACACGGATAGACACGCAAAAGCCAATGATGGAGTCGTAATGACGATCGGAAAATTCACTTGATCGGCTCATCCGAACGCTACGCGAGCAGATCATTTCAATGTCAATCGTTTATTACTTTTATGATCATCTTCCTACGGCACCCTCCCCTTTCTTCCAATCTTTGACTGCAGTCCAAATCAATCCGCCATACCGCACGCACAGTATCATAGCGGTCGTCCAGAATATGCCGAGCGAGTAGCCGGCGAGAATATCGGAAAGCCAATGGACGCCCAAAACAAGGCGGCTTCCTCCGACGGCAAGAGCAAGGATAAGCAGGGCCACGATGAGGAACCAGCGCCATGATTTTGAAGGCATTTTTGGAGAGAAAAAATATACCGTCAGAACGAGCGCGCCCGCGATAGCCGTAGCGTGACCTGACGGAAAGCTGAAATCGGAAAGGCGGACGAGAGCGTCAAACGGACGGGGACTGGCTATGACGTTCTTGAAAAACTCAGTCAAAAAATATCCGCCGATGGTAGAAGACAGGACTATGTAGAAATGCCTCCAACGTTCCTTTATGAAAAAATAAACCGACAAGCAGATAGCCGCTACAAACAAAACGACAGGACCGAGCACGACGCCGATACAGTTCGCCATCGGCACGAGCCATACCGATGCATGGGCGATGTTTCCAAACCATATATTCACGGCTACATCAGGATTCAACATAAAATGATGCCATCCGGATATTCCTTGGAGCATGGAAGCAAAACCGGACAGGGCTAAAATGTTCAAGCCCAGGGCAAAAATCTCATACTTGGCAAAGATATGGAATTGTCGGCTGATAAAACGATATGCTATGGCTATGAGCACGGCTATGACCAGAGCGATGACGATTATGCGGCCGAAATATACCGAAGCCAGAGAATAGCTCGCTCCAAAAATATATCCGACGACAGCCGCCAGCGCCGTCCAGCATACGTTGGCAAAGACATCGATGAGGAAGAATCTGACAAAGGAAACCTTGCTAGATCCGACAACGAACGGAACCAGAGATCGCGTAAAAGGATTGAATTTGCCTATAAAAACCGCTTTTGAAAGATGCCCGGAGACCAAGTTCCTCGTCTTTTCGATGGATTCATCCTTGATGGAAAAGATCTTGCCGAGACGCAAGAGAAAGGCATAGCCGTATCTCTTGCCAAAAAGATATCCTACGATATCGCCTAGTATCATGCCGCCTATAGCAGTCAATATGACCGAGCTGAAATCCAAAGCGCCGATCTTTGCCAGAAAAAACGCAAAGATGACGATCGTATGGCTAGGAGAAAGGAGACCGATCGGTGGTATGCCTTCGATAAAAGTGACGAGAAAAACTATCAATGGACCGCCAGCCCCAAGCCACGATTCTATCCAGGGCTGGAGCTGGTAGATATGAGAGATGTGAGGCAGGAATAAGTGGAGATGATGCATGGGGAAAATGCTAATGCTAAGTCAGTGTGGATAATTCTAGCATAAAAAACCACGGGATGTTGTATAATATATGTGCTTTTTTATTAGCGATTTTTTGAATCAAAGTTCCCGCCTTTGGCCTTGCCTCGCGCTTCCATAATGTGTTTCGTCTTGAGCTTCGTCCTAGGTCTCGTCTTGGATGGGTTTTAATAATTTAAAAAATCTATTTTTATGAAGATATTATTCGTTGACGACGATGCGGATCTGCGCGAGGTTATGAGAGACAATCTCGAAGCGGAATCTTATACCGTAGATGTCGCTCCAGACGGCAAAAATGGCTCATACATGGCTAGGACCAATCATTATGATCTGGTCATTTTGGATTATTCCATGCCAGAAAAGAACGGCGCCGTCGTCGCTAAAGAAATCCGCGGGGCTGGTCTGGCCACGCCGATAATATTCCTCTCTATCATTGATGATGCGGAAAAGAAAGTGGCCGTTTTAGAGAGCGGCGCTGACGATTATATGGAAAAGCCGTTCGCTTATGCCGAGCTCTCGGCCAGAGTAAAGGCGATTCTGCGCCGGCCGCCGGAGGTAAAACAGAATATAATCGCAGTAGGCGGCATCGTCATCGATCTATCCAGACAAACTGTCACGCTCGATAGCACTGCTCTGTATCTGACATGTAAAGAATTCAATCTCCTGCGATACCTCGTGAGCAACAAAAACCTGGTTCTATCGCGAAGCATGATCATGGATCATGTTTGGAACGCGAATAGCGACCCTTTTTCAAACACGATCGAGGCCCATATCACCAATTTGCGTAAAAAGCTCCACAACGGCAATCGCGAATATATAATCAATGTGCCAGGACGCGGCTATATGATCACTGATGGCAACCGGTGATAGACGCTCTTTCCATGCTGAATTTTGCCAACTCTAATAAAGATTGCATCGGTAAAATAGTCCTAAATATAGCGGTTATACAGCTCTATTCTTGTATGGCCTGCCTGTGCATAACTATTTTAACTTTTCTTAATACCAAAAGAGCTATGCTTGTGTGCGATCTATATCGACACGATGAAATCTAAAATAGATATTTTTAAAGCAAGAACGATAACGGCTTTGGCAAAAGTCCGCGCAGTTTTTATATCAATTCAAAGAAAGCGCGACAACGAGCGAGAAATGGAAACGATCCTCAATGCCATAATCTTACCGACTATAGGTTTTTTGACCATGTTATTTTTAGTCGTTCTATATAACACCCTTGGTCTCAAGGACAATTACGATTGCGCGCATACCGCATGCTTTGCATCGATCATCGCTGTATTTATCCTGCTATTTATCATGTCGCGGCGCGGATATATACGCTTGTCAGCTTGCGGCGTGATAGTTTTATTCTTTTGTGGGTCTTTTTATTGCGGATACCGTTGGGGAGCCAGCTTGCCGGAAACGGTTTTGTGTTTCGCTCTGACTATGGGCGTTACCAATCTTCTATTCGGCATAAGAACAAGCATTGCAATCATGGTCGCTTCTTTTGCAGCTATATTCTATCTGAGTAGCCACGAAATGAATCATCCAGAGATACTCTCTTGGCAAAATGGGAACTTGGATCTAACAGATTTCATCGCATTCTTTGGCATCATAGTCTTCATGTTCGGCCTATCATGGATATCGCGCTGGAAGATGGCAAAATCTTTGGCGAGAGCAGAGACCTCAGAAAAAGAACTCGAGCGAGAAAGGAATGCCCTTGAAATTCGTGTAGCCGAGAGAACCGCAGAGCTGAAACAATCCCAAGAAAAGCACATCAGCGAGCTGGCTTCCATCGCCGAATTCGGCCAATTGTCGCAGGGATTATTCCATGACCTCATCTCGCCGATCCAATCGATGCTATCGTATATAGAAAAACTTAGTACACTGCCAGGAGAAAAGGAGATCCGAGAAAGCAATGAATCTCTGCAAAAGATGTGTCTGGCGATAAAGAGATTCAATTGTTATCTCTCTTCCCTGCGGACGTCCATAGGATGCCCTATGACCGAGAAGAATTGCTCGTTCGAAGGAGAATTGGATAATGCATTCAATCTATTGGCTTTTAATGCCCGAACTTGCTCTGTTTCTTGCAACAGACCGGGGAAAGAGATCGGGTGCATTCCTTTTGAGCCGGCAGACATCCACTATGTCCTCTTCAATCTAGTCTCGAATGCTATAGATTCATATGAGAATATTCACGATGATAGGACGAGGATCGTATACATAAATGCTGAAATAAAAAAAGGAACAGATAAAATGACAGAAGAAAGCTTGTCTATAACGATATGCGACAATGGCATCGGCATTCCGCCGGAAAATCTGCCGCATATATTCGACCAGTTCTTCACCACAAAGAAACCCTGTCGAGGCATCGGCATCGGCTTGTCGACAGTCAAATATATCGTCACCAAGCTCGATGGGACTATTTCCGTTGAAAGCGAGGTCAATATAGGAACAAAATTCAGGGTGATATTACCCTTGATACATAGACAAGTGAGACAAGGGTAGGATCATCCGTTTATATTTTCTACCGTCACTTTTTCCATAGTTACAGGCGTAAGCGGCTTGTCGTTTGAGTCGACCGGTACGGCTGCGATTGCGTCGACTACATCTTGCCCGGAAATGACTTTGCCAAATATAGTGTAGAGATGTGGCAGAGGATTGTTCGCTTGCATTATGAAGAATTGCGAGCCATTGGTATTTGGACCAGAATTAGCCATGGCGACAGTGCCAGGCACATAGCCGGCCTCATACGAAGGCGTAGCCGGGTTCAATTCGTCGGCAAAAGCATATCCCGGACCTCCCCTGCCGGTGCCGGTAGGATCGCCGCCTTGGATCATGAATCCCTCGATGACGCGATGGAAGATGAGACCATTGTAAAAGCCCTTGTTCGCCAATGTGATGAAGTTGTTGACGGTATTCGGCGCATCAGCATCATATGTTTCAAAGATGATGGTGCCCATATTCGTTTGGATGGTTATTTTATGCATGAAGTTTTGTACAGCTGTCGTGCTCGCTACAGAAGATGTCGTAGAAGCGGACGAAACTGTCGTCGTTGATACTGAAGCTGATAATAATCCTACGGCATCGCTCGAAGTCGCGGTTGCGCTCGACGATGATGTTGACCCTGAACTGGCGCCCGCCCACCAAATGATGCCGCCGATGATGGCGAGGATTATGATACCCGAAATGACATATACAGTTGTTCCGACCGATGTGTCCCCTTTCATTGTTTTTCTTGAAAAAATTAAGCTTGCTAAGTCGTCTAGAGATTATATATTTCCTTTGCCGTTTTCACAATCTTTTCAATTGCCTCTGGAAGTGGCATAGTGAGCGTCGCCCCAGCTGCCGCCCTGTGCCCGCCGCCGCCGAGAGCCACTGCAAGTTTTGATAAATCGTATTTTTCTGCATCGCGAGTCGAAAAGCTGATTTTTACATTATCATCTTTGTTCTCTATGCAACAGGCGCAGACTTCCCAACCCACAACAGACTTCAATAGATTGACCGCCCAGCGTGTTCCGCTATCAAGATCGATGATTCCATTTTTCTTCAAATCTTCGCTCGAAACCGATGCAATGGCCATAGATCCGTTTAAAAATGTCTTGATGTTCGAAAGAACAAGCCCCAAGGAAATCAGTTCTTCCGGTTTTCTGCAGTTTTCCATCGTCGCGATGAGCTTTGGAAAAGTAGGATATGATTTTGCAAGCTCACTGGCGACGAACAAGACATTGGGGGTCACGCTTTCGTATCTAAAGCCACCAGTATCAGTATAAGCACCGATGAATAAATCTCCAGCCATATCAGACGTAATTTTGATTTTCCAAACTTTGAAAAGCTCAAAAAGTATAAGGGCTGTCGCTGGATAGCTTGAATCTACGAGATTAACAGCCGTTCCAAAGCTGGCATTGCTTATGTGATGGTCGATAACTATTGTCGGCAATGAAGCGGGGATATTCATTTTTCCCAAATGTGACACCCTATCCAAACTGCCTGTATCTTGAATTATGAATAGATCAAACTCCTCCAGATCGACTTCGAAAAAATTCTTCGGCACGATCGAGTCTGCGCCGGGAAAATGCATGAAGGCCTGCGGGATCTCGCTGTCGCCGCGGATGACAGTGGCTTTCTTGCCCATTTGTTCGATGGCGAACTTCATAGCCAGGGCCGAGCCGACAGAATCAGGGTCAGGAGAAGGATGACAATGCAAAAGAACGCTTTTTGAGCCCTTGATCGCCTTGAGGATTTTTGGTGCGGCTTCTTTGACAATTCTGGTCATGGAGATATTAAAGCACAATATCGCAAGTTTTAGTACAAGGGCTACCCTTGGACAATAAAAACGCGGCTTCAATGGAAACCGCGTCGTGAACTTAAAAGCGCTTGCTGAAAGAGAACCTCCACAAAGCACTGCCGTCGAACACATAGCCGAACGACAACGACTCGTCGAGTGCGAATATCCTGTCTATGCTCGCCGATGCCCTCGAATCAGATCTCGATCCGTTCAGATGTATAGGATCTATAGAGAAGCCGCCGACGATCTGCCATGAAGAGGTCAAGGGGATTATCGTTTCCTCCTCGACGAGCATCGAATCCGATGGAACATAGCGCAAACGAATGTCCTCGAACAATATCGGCTTGCCGGAATGGTTTTTCCAGACCGAACTCTGATAGAGATACGGCCGTTCGTCTAGAAAATGCGGAGCGAATAGCATGCTCTCATCCTCTCGTCTCGTTTGCCACCATGATATCTGCGAAGCGGTGGCCATAGGCGATATGGGATCCAGCTGTTCTTCGGCCGTATTTCCGACAGTGCCCGCAAACAGCCATGCGAACCAACCTTCCAATCCATCCCAGTTACGCCATTTTTCCACTACCTCCGAATGCGCTGCCATCTCGCGACCAGCGTTCAAAAACGAGCGTCTTATGACAGATTCTCCTTCATTGTTCCATTCGGATATGACTGAATATCCGTTATATTCGCCCCTTAATATCCAGTCCGGGTCCGACGACCAGCCGACACTGTCAAAGGCGGATACCGAGCCGGATTTTTGGATATATTCGAGATAAGTATCAGACAGACTGCCAGCCGTCTTTTGCCGCCCCAGTTCAAGATCGAAGACCGGAGATGCAGACACTGTGGTGTTGGTATCTTGTTTGCCTGGTTGTGCCAAACAGACATTATTAGTGGGCTCTTCTCCATAAAGAGGAGAGCATGCGACCAGAGCAACGACGACACAAGCTTCTTTTTGTAGATCCATAAGGCATCATATCCTTTCTCGTCTTTATTTGGTTTTTTCTAATGTAATGTGCTTTAAAAACTCTGGCAATGATACTCCTACTGCGGTTTTACACAAGTAACAGTCCAAGGGCTACCCTTGGACTATTGTAAGAAAAAACCCGCGACCTATAGAAGCGCGGGCTTTCCTCATAATTTGAATTCGAACTTACTGCGGAGTCGTGGAAGCGAATCTCTTGAATCCCTTACCATTCATTCCCCTTGCAAAATCATTCCCTTTTCCAAAAGCAACCTCCGGCATGATCGTGACCTTTGAAGCAAGGATTTCATTCGTCGAAGTCGTCGTACCTATTACCGCAACCAGGTTCCCGACAGCGATATCAGAGAATTCCGCTGTCGTGGTGCCCTCTCGAAACGCCGTTCCGGAATCTGTGTCGATCGTCAGCGTCGTAGTGCCAGTTTTTGTCCTTTCGTCCAGAGCGAACGATGCATCGCCAGTCACCGCAGACACTGATCCAAAAGCCGCCGGTCGAACAAAATTTTTGTCAAAAGCACGAGTCGAGGAAGCAAATGAATGGCCGGTAGTGGAACCAATGCGGCCACCCTTTTCCCATGCCGGCGGGCCAGTAGTTTGAGGCAAAACCCCATCGAATATTATTTTTGCATTTATATTAGTGCCAGAAACGGTGCCTATAACAGCAATTTTGTCGTTGATTTGTATGCTAGAAGCCGTGGTCGTTGCGCCTGATCTCAGGATTTTGGAGTTGGAAGTGTTTACGGTATAAGTCGTGATAGCCGCGGTAGAACTGGCCTGCACTGTAATAGTCAAGTTGGTCGAATCGTCGACCGATGACACGATTCCGACGATTGGACGAGCAAATGAAGCATTGCCGCCATGACCAAAGGATCCTCTCGTCGTTGAAGCGGTCTGCGCGCAAGCCGCGCTCGCTACGACTAGAAACCCCACTATGGCGACAGCGATTGGAATTTTATTGATGCTTTTCATATTTTTATTATTTATGGTTATCTGATAATAAAGACGGCTCTGTCTCATTTTTACGATTTTATTTTTATGAGAGGTATACGCGGTAGAGCTACGGTCGGGTGCAACCCGTGTACAAGGTAGCACCTTGTACTTTGTTAAAAACCGATTTCAATGTACAATTATGTTATGGAAAAACCCTTTGCCGAGCGAACCCAAGAGAAAATGCGAGAAGTCCTTATGGATCAATCAGCAGACGGACCGGATGTTCACTATTATATGATTCGTGGCGGCAAGGAAAAGCTGAACATCACTGTCATGGAGACAGGCACCGTCGGCGGAGAATATATAAAGACCTATGGGCACTACCATGTCTTCGATTTCAAAGAGACTTACAAAATAATCCACGGCAACGGATTGGTTCTCTTGCAGATCAGAAAAAAGGACGCCAACGGCGATTTTATAGATGACGAGATCTCTTCATTTCAGACAATCGAAGTTGGCCCGGGAAGCGTGGTCGAAATCCCCTCTTTTGCCGGACATCTGTTGATCAATACAGGCAAAACGTGGCTCGTCACCAGCGACGACAGCGTTTTCGATCCGGCAGGCGATTCTTCCAGCATGCCAAAACACGCAGACTACGAAGCGGTCAAGAAAATGCGAGGATTCGCGTATTATGTCATAGAAAAAGACGGCAAGCCGTCTTTTATAAAGAATAAAAGATACAAGAACGTGCCAGAAATTGAAATGAAATGAGAGTTTATAAAGCGAATGCGAGCATTCCTGACTTTACAACTTTAAGGATTTTATAGGATTTAAGACTGATCATGTCCTACCAACTTCAACCAGACAAAAAAGCATACATAATCGCCGTAGACATGGGCTATGGCCATCAGCGCGCCGCTTTCCCCTTGCTTTCGATATCGACCACGCCAAAAGCTTGGAACATCGAAAAGCCATTCATCATAACTGCCAATGATTACCCTTCTATTCCGCGTTCCGACAAATTCAAATGGTTTTGCACGCGCAAGATATATGAGAGCATATCTAGATTCCAGGGCTTCCCCATCTTTGGCAAGAGGATCTTTCATCTGATGAGCTATCTGCAAAGGATCGAGCCATTCTATCCGCGACGCGACCTTTCAAAAGCCACTTTTCCCGTAAAGCTCGTATATAGCTTGATCAGGCACGGTCTAGGTAAACACTTGATCGATGCGTTGAACGAGAATCCACTGGCTATAATCTGCTCTTTCCCTATTCCCGCCCTTTGCGCCGAAGAGCACGGCTACAAAGGAGAGATCTATTGCTTGTGCACAGACACTGACATAGCGCGCTCTTGGGCGCCTCTACATCCGGAAAAGAGCCGCATCATCTATCTGGCGCCGACGCCTCGCGCGAAAGAACGGCTGAAGCTCTATGGGATAAGAGAAGAAAAAATAGCAGTCACCGGCTTTCCTTTGCCAAAAGAGGATTCCGACAAAGTCTTGCTTGAAAACTTGAAAACCAGGATATCAAAGCTGGATCCTAGCGGAATATATCACAAAAAATTCCAAAAGCTTTTGTCGCTCTATCTAGGACGTGGCTTCGTCAAAGCGAAAAACGAAGGGCCGCTGTCAATCACTTTCGCCATAGGCGGCGCAGGGGCGCAATCGGATATCGCTTTGAAGATCCTAGATTCATTCTCGGAAAAGATCCGCAAAGGAGAGGTCCGGCTGAATTTGGTGGCCGGCACCTCCGCCGCGATTATGAAAAGATTCGATAGAGCGGTGCGCAAACTGTTTCTGGAATCTCTCACAAATGGATCCGTGACGATCCTGTACAGCTCCGACAAATATGAGTATTTCCGAAGATTCAATGCTCTATTGACCGAAACTGACATTCTCTGGACAAAACCGAGCGAGCTGTCTTTTTACGCCGGTCTGGGCTTGCCGATCGTCATGTCGCCGCCGCTCGGTTCGCAGGAAGAATTCAATCGTGCATGGCTTTATATGATGGGCGCTGGCTTTGAACAATATGACCCGCGCTATGCCGACGAATGGTTGTTCGATTGGATACGATCCGGCTGGCTGGCAGAGGCCGCCATGAATGGTTTTTTGAACGCTTCAAAAAATGGCACAGAACATATAATAGATCTTGTCCTCTATGGCAAGAAAACCGAGATCGAAGAGGTTCATTTCGTGTAAAATGCTCGTCTAAAGTCTACTGATCTTCATACGATCTTTGCGCTTTTTTGTGCTTATGGATCCGGCTTGCAATTACTTTCTTATCCTATATAGTGAAAACAGGAACGGTGAACTTTTACAAAAAAATATATGAATTATTATCCAAAACATTATTGTGGAATATTTGGCGTCAAAGACATGCCAAATGCGGCAGAATTGGCCTACTATGGACTATACGCTTTGCAACATCGCGGCCAAGAAAGCGCCGGCATCGTCAGCACGAACGGGAAAAGCTTTTACGAACACAAGGGCATGGGGCTGGTGCCAAACATCTTTACAGGATCGGTCTTGCAAGCTCTCGGCGGAAATACAGTAAAGATGGCTATTGGGCACAATCGATATTCTACTGCCGGCGGATCGGAGATAAAGAACGCCCAACCGCTGTCGGTAGAATGCAAATTCGGACCTATCGCGCTCGCACATAACGGCAACCTGACTAACACCCGCCCCCTGCGCGCAGAGCTGGAGAGCCATGGAGCATTATTCCGGACGACTACGGACAGCGAGATAATGCTGATCCTCTTGGCGCAATCAGATGCATCTTCACTTGACCAAGCCATCCTCGATATGATGGAAAGAGTCGAAGGTGCATATTCCCTCGTCATCATGACGAGGGACGCTCTCATCGCCGTGCGTGATCCGCATGGGTTTCGACCGTTATCGCTCGGCACATTGGATGGAAATCCAGTCGTAGCCAGCGAAACATGCGCATTCGACGTCATAAACGCGCGCTTTGAACGAGAGGTAAAACCGGGCGAGGTGGTCATATTCGAAGGAAACAAGACGCGTATGCTCACGGCGCAAAATCAGTCAGAGAAAAAACCGGAAAGATCCTTCTGTGCGTTCGAATACGTATACTTTGCCAGACCAGATAGCATCATGGGAGGCAGAGACATCTACAGCGTGCGCTTCGCAATGGGAGAAAGACTTGCCAATGAATATCCAATCGATGCGGATATCATAGTGCCGATACCGGACGGCGGAGTCTGTGCCGCAAAAGGATATGCGAAGGCGACGGGAATAGAATTGGTCGATGCCTTCATCCGCAATCACTACGTCGGCAGAAGCTTCATCAAACCGACCCAGTCGGAACGCGACAAGACAGTGACGTTCAAGCTGAACCTGATATCGAACTTGGTAAGGGACAAAAGAGTGGTGATCATCGATGATTCAATCGTCCGCGGCACGACCAGCCGGACGCGCGTAAAGAGGATAAAGGAGGCCGGTGCGCGCGAGGTGCATTGTCTGGTCAGTTGTCCGCCGCACAGATATCCCTGTTATTACGGCGTCGACTTCCCTGATCGTTCAAAGCTGGCCGCGGCGAGCCATAGCACGGAGGAGATCAGAAAAAATCTCGGCCTTGATTCGCTCGGCTATCTGTCCGAAGAGGGTCTGGTCGGCATCCTCGGTCTAGGGCATTGCACCGCTTGTTGGAGCGGCAGATATCCTGTGACATCTAGAGACGCCACACCTATGTGACACATGTCTACAACACCCGCCCGAATTGCTTCGGGCGGTTTTTTATTGTCATGTAAAATATATTGATTAGACAAAAAGTTATAAGTAAACATGCCTTTGCGGTAATATGTGGAAAAGCCCTCTTGTGTATGCATCAGTGTCACTAACGCTATGATAATGTACAACCACACTTGACATATGTGCACGCCTCCGCGGCGTACGCTTTTTTATTTTATATGGGACAGTATCGGAACAGAATTATGGCGTTAAAGGATGATCATTATACGGAGTTTAGACTTTAGAACTTGCCTGTTTTCTTCACCTTTTTCCCTTTTACAAAAACAACCTGATTATCTGTAATTTCCACGACAGGATATGCCACTTTCTTTTTAAATTCTTCTACCTCACCTTTTTGAGCAATCATATAATGCGGAAATACCGCAACATCTGTAAATCCAAATCCAGAAAGATCAGTAAGACCGACATCATTTGGGTCACCTTCGGAACCCCACCCCGCAATCTCTATGTTTTTACCGGCAATGATGCTTCCCGCAGAAACGCCGATGTACAAAGCTCCTTTATTGACCGCATCGATAATAAATTTATCAGCACCTGTATCTCTCATCTTTTTCAAAATTGCGTACGTGTTTCCACCACAAACATATATAACATCAGTTGGTTCAAGCTCAGTCGGTTTATCGAGATTGAGAATCTTAATATTTTTGAAACCAAGCGCTTCGAGCTCTTTCTTTGAAGCTACTACATATGATTCCTCCGTTTTGTTTTGCGTATAGCTGACCATTAAAACCTTACACCATTCTGCCTGCTTCGGTATTTCTTTTTTAAGTATTTCAGCAACTTCTGGATTGGAAAAACCGCCAGACGTAAGCAATAATTTTCTTAAGGTAAAATTGCGTAGGTCGGTCTCAACCAATGCTCGTTGGATATCAGTCTTTTGGATCATTGAAAGAAGCGGTTTAGTCGAATTACGTTCATCGATCGGATTGGCAATAGAAAAGCCAATATACTCAACTTTCTTCTTTTGACGAAGACGTACCCAATCTATCGCCGGTATGAGATCAGCATCGGAGCAAACAACGATGGCTGTATCATAGCGGTCATCTATCGCCGCAGTGATCAAATCTGTCGCCAATTTCACGTCAATACCCTTTTCGCGAAGCCGTTGGAATTGAATTTTCTTTATTCCTGTTTTCAATATTTTCTTGTAATCAATCACTCGGCTATCAATTACCAGTTCTTCCGTGCGGCTTTTTAACGTGCTTGTTTTGATTTCCCAGTGATTTGATTTTAAATTAGAGAATAATGAAGTTTGTCGCGACATTGCAAAAACACTTCTTTGATCACCTACCTTCTCTTTTACGGTACCGGCGTATAGACGCTTGCCCATATCAGAGATTGTTCGTCCATTAGCTAGAAAAGAGGCAAAGGCATCAAAGTCAAACTGACCCTCTTGGAGCCCAAGCTTCTTTAGTGTTAGATGATAAAAGTTACTTCCGTCTATAAAAATTTGAACTCTTTCTGGCATGGAAAGTATTATACCCCTTAAACGGAAACCCGCACACTGCTATACAGCAGGCGCGGGTGACTTTCATGGGTACAGTATACTCGTATCCGTCTTGTTGTCAAGTGTGTCGATGTGGATAGAAACTAAAGGAAATCCTTTGCTGGCCGTGTGGCGTGAAGTTGGAATATGTTTATATAGGGATAATCAGCTAGTCCACTCATTCTCACCTGTTTTTTTGTGAACAAAGTCCATAATCTTTTGGAATTTATTCTTAGCGTCTTTAAATTCTTTTTGCTCGATAATTTCATTTTTACTTCCATTTTTAATTTTTTTAAGTGAATTTTCATAATCAAGAAAAAGAAAGTGAATTTTACTCAATGGTTCATACCAGTATTTTATGTGACTTCGGAGTTCAATTACCATTTTTTCTGGAATCTCTTTATCTTCTTGTCCATAGGAAGTTGATATTGCGGTCGAGAGCAAACCTTCAGGTGTAGAGAAAACCGCTTGCTTTAAAAGCCATTGATAGAAATCAAATAACTTTTTGTTTCTATTTTTCCAGCTGGAATAAATAAACGTACCGACAAAACCAGTTAATGCACCAATGACAGCAGAAAACCATTGCGTGTTCCACCATTGCACATATAAATTTGTCCGTAAAGTATCCTGCAAAATATTTATATTGTTAGAAAGATTATTTATTGAATTTATCAAATCTGATTTCATGGCGATACTTATTTCCAATAGGTTGTTGCTTACTTACTTCCGCCTGTGTTTATATATTTATTTTCAAAATTAATAAATTGCCCGAGAGACGAACATTGTGTAATCGAGGGATTAGAAGCCATGAGACATGCTATTACAGAATTGGTCGATAATACTCCGGTAGAACTATTAAACGGTACAAGAACAGAGCCATACATAGTACCTTGAGTTGCATCATAAAGATCTTCACCATATACCGACGTACCGTTACCCGTTGTGCCATTTATACTGATACTGATAAAACATTTATTTAGTGATTCATTATAGTGGCTTGTATAAGTAGAATTATTGGAGAAATCACTATACTGGTATGTTCCTTCACCAAAAAAGTTCTTTGCATTTTGTGCACACTGGCTCTCCAAAGCAAAATTGTTTTGCGTAGATTGATTCGAGAGTTGAGAATTAAGTTTAGCAATCGTGTCATTATCTTGAGCAAGAGTGCTACTGGCAGTCGTCGATTCGTTATCTAAACGTTGTGATAAGATGTCCATTTCTGTTTGTTGATTTCTAATAATAGAGTATAAAACACCTGTTACAACAACCAGCAAAACAATTACAGTACTAAATAAAATTATAGTTGATTTTTTCATAAATATTTGTATATTAGAGCCAATCTTCTACACCCCCATGATGCGAGCAAGTGCCACTTCGATGCTCGCTAAAACTATAGGTGCCGTCCCTGCACTCTGCAGACGCTCCAGCCGGAATACCGTTTGATGAATATGCCGGACTTTCAACAGGGTTGCTATCAACATTAGTGTAAGAGTTGTTATTTGAAAGCGTAGTCGTCCAGTCAGGATTAGCAGCTAATATGATATTTATTTCTGCCCGTGTCAGAGCACCGACATAACCGGCAGCAGGAGTAATTCCCTCTTTATTTTGAAAAGCTATAACCGCACTCTGTGTCAGAGATCCAAAGTAATCAGTGATCGGACCACTATAGAGACCTTCATCAGCGAGGAATTGTTGTAGTTGTGATACATCTGTACCAGTCATACCATAACTCAGACTCCGGTTAAAAGTTGCCCCAAAAGCGATAGAGGGAATGAATACGGCAACTATGGCCAACAGATATATTTTTTTCATGAAAATAATGAGTATTTAGTTGTTATGTAATCAGCATACAACTGTATATACAAAAGTCAAACCGTGTTCGCGCCAAGAGGTGCGCGGTCGCGGGGGTTATTTTACGTCCGCTTCGTACCACCTTACTCTTTGCGCCTGCGCATATTGGCGTGGCGGACGCGCCACGGTATTGCGAAGCAATTACGTGAAGCGCGGGAGCCATGCGGATATGCGCGTCTTCAGGCGCGTCACTATCTGCTAATGAAGCGGACAGGTGAACTAGCGCTTGTTCCGCGACCGCGTACTGCTTGGCGCGGCACTTACTATAGGCTGATCATTGGCCTATTTTTGAGTGTCCAATCTCTTACGACTTTTTTCCTTTTCTCCATAAAATACGTGGTTGGTATTTCCGGATGTCTAATTAGAAATTCGGCATAATTGCAGCCACTACAGGCATCAGTAATTACTTCCGGTTTATAGGTCACGTGATACACGATTTTTGCATCTTCCTCACGGTACACGTCTTTGCATATTGGACATATTTTATTATCGTTCATTTTTGTATTTGTTTAATCTCCAGATTTTCTATTTCTCTTCCTTCGTATTCTTGCATCACCTAGCTGCAATATCCTCATCATTGACTGAAATGCTGGTGAATTTAGGTATTCAAATCCTTTGATGGCCGCTTCCTTCTGCTTCTCGATCGATTCGTGCTGAAATATTGGGATTATCAAAGCCTTGATCATCGAGAACATATCGTAAAATATTTTTGTCGTCTGTCCATGTAACGCATCCTTAAATTTATCCTCGCTACTGAATTGTTGGACGGCTTCTTTAAGTTCAAGCTTTAGTATAGGGTCGTCTTTCGGATTTAAAATTTTTACCTTGTTTTTCTCTAAAATAGAAAAGTATTCCGGAAAATTCCTATTGATGTAGTTCAAGACATACCAGCCCCATCTTTCGAGGAGTACGCTCTGTATTTTGCCGGTATCAGAAAGATGTATACGCCTGCATATATTCGCCAATCCCCTGCCAAGATATACCTCGCACTCCGGTTCAGAAATACTTTTTAAAATACCGAGCAGGGTGCAATAGAGAAGGGTTCTGCTGTCGAAAGCGCTGACGCTTGTAAAAGCTTCTTGCAGTTCATCTATGTCTGATTCCAAGGAAATCTCCTTTGACTGTTTTACGTCCGCTTTCATTGCGACTATGACATTCTCCATGTATTCATCTTTTTTATACACCTCATTCCAATCTTCTCCGTCGATAATCCCATGAAAAAGCTGCTTCATGAGCTTGTCCGCAAATTCAAACGTCTTCTCGCTCGGCGGCATAACAAACTTTTGAGCGTACCTATTGAAATTTCTCTCCATCGTCTCTTTCTTTATCTGCGGCTCATGCCTGTCACACGTCCCATTACAGTCCGAGCTACAGCGATAATTCCTGCCCGATAGCACGAGATTGTGAGACGACGATGAAAACATCAAAGAACCCGCTTTAAAGAACGGCGGCTTTACCATTTCAAACTGGATTATTTCTTGTTCATTTTTCATTCCGCAAGTGAAGCCTATATTTTAAGCCTTTAAACGAAATTCATCAAATTTTACGCCAAAAGCTCCTTGTAACCTGTGCCCATGCAATCGTTCAACCAATTATTGATCATACGCATACAGGCATATTTCAAAAAGAAATACGGGTTAAGTATTTCTGATGAAACTGCAAACGAATACCTTGATTCATTGGGTGGAGTGTTTGCTGTGTTTGCCGAGAGCGAGGGAGGGCTGCCGCCGCCTGAACTCCTTGAGGAGGAAGGCGGGGCAGCCCCCGCTTCATGACTTGCTAATTACCTAACAAGGGACAATCAGCAAATTACTTACTTATTAACTTATTAATTAATTCATTACATAAATGAAAACAAAACAATGGGATACAACAAATTCATCACCTACGGAAACAACGTCGAAACCTTCTACTACGAACGACCTCTGCCGGTTCGCCACGGACAACGCCGAGTCAATAAGGCACGAGATGTTTGTGAGAGTGTGGCTAATGATCCAAGCGATACACTTCGACGAGAGGAATTCGAGGGCAAGCGCAAAGATAACGCACGACGCGCATCTGTGGTTTTTAGACGCCTCGTCATGGCTAACCTTGGGGGATCTGCAAACCCTCTACTCCTTACTCTTACATACCGGGACAACCAAGAAGACCTGCATGTCGGATACCACGATTTCGGCTCTTTTATCCAATCTCTCCGCCATAAATTCGGCACATCGTTTAGATACATCGCCGTACCGGAATTTCAAAAACGTGGAGCAGTTCATTTCCACGCTCTCGTCTGGGGGCTACCCGAAAGTGTCTATCAAGAAGAGAGACATACCAGACTGGTTGCCGGGCTTTGGAAGCATGGCTTCGTCTACATGAAGGAGACTGATGGGCATGAAAAGCTTTCATCTTACTTGACCAAGTATATGGCTAAATCATTCATAGATTACAGGTTAAAGAATCAGAAAGCGTATGTCTGCTCAAAAAATATGAAAAGGCCTGTGATCGAATCCGGCCTATCAAACTTCGCCATGAGCATTATGTCCGAAGACTGGGGAATCGACAAAATGAAGCCGACAAAAGAAAAAAGCTATGAGACAAAATGGTTAGGAAAAGCAGATCACAAAACTTATACACTTCCTCCCGCACTTGCCTGAATTTTTTTCTCGTATACAATTCCCTTTATCTTATTCTAATTTATTAATTAATTTTTTACTCCAATGAAATACATCATCTATTGCCGAAAATCCACTGATACCGAGGACAAACAAGTGATGTCTTTGGAGTCTCAAGAAAGTGAGCTCAAAAGAATCGCCGAGCAAAACAAGCTCGATGTTTTGGAGATTCTCTTTGAAAGCAAGTCCGCAAAATCAGAGGGTCGTCCTGTCTTTAACAAAATGATGGAAACGATAAAGAAAGGCAAAGCTCATGGGATCATATGCTGGAAGCTCGATCGTCTTGCCAGAAATTTCATCGATGGCGGCAAGATCATTGATTCCTTGCAAAAAGGCATCATCAAAGAGATCAGAACGTATGAGGGCCTTCACCTCCCTTCTGATAACGTGCTTATGCTCTCTATGCAGTTCGGCATGGCTAATCAATACATTCGTGATCTTTCAACCAACGTGAAGCGCGGAAACCGTGCGAAACTTGAGCGTGGAGAATGGCCTAATCATGCCCCGCTCGGATATGTGAATGACAAGGCGACGAAGACGGTGAAAATCGACAAGAATTTTGCTCCGTACATTGTAAGGGCTTATGAACTTTACCTTACCGGCGGATATACGCTTAAACAAATAACAAAAGTCCTCTATGACGAAGGCCTACGTACAAAGACAGGCGGCATGTGCAGATCAAATCAGATACATCGGTTCTTTCTTACTCGCTTTTACTGTGGTCTCATGGAACGAGACGGAAAAATATATCAAGGAAAGCACCAGGCTATCATTTCAGTCGATCAATTTAACAAGGCTCAAGAGATTCTGCACGGCCGTGCTCACCCTCATCCTAAAAAGTATTTCTACTCCGCTCAAGGGTTTTTGAAATGCGATAACTGCGGTTGTGCTTTGACTGTCGATACCCGCAAAGGATTCAAGTATTACTACTGCACCAACGGAAAAGGCATCTGTGATCAGCACAAGGGATATATGCGCTCGGAGTATGTTGATAAAGCTCTATCCGATGTTTTTAAAGCGCTTCAATATGATCCGGAATTGATCGAAATATCATACGAGGCATACAAAGCTAGAAATCAGGACAAGTTCGTCTACGTTGAAACTGCCAAAGAGAACCTCTTAAACGAGCTAAACGCCCTTACAGAGAAAGAATCCTTGTTAGTCGATAGTTATACTTCCCAAGTCCTCCGGAAAGACTTATACGAGCAGAAAATGCTTGATATCGAAAACAGGCGGGTTGAGCTTAAAAAGCAGCTATCTGAAGTGGAGATAAAAGGCGGGGTATCCGTCCATACTCTCGAACAGATCAAAAATATATTTCTGGACGGCAGTAGAGCCTCAGAAAAATATTTGACGCTCGATGAATATGAAAAGAGAAAAATGCTCGAAAAGCTGCTCTCGAACGCAACGTTCAAAAACAAATCTGTGGCTCAATACATATTTAAAAACCCATTTGCCATACTTGCAAATAGCCCTAAAAATACCGATTTACCGAGTCTGCTGCGGGGCTTGGATTCGAACCAAGATGACAGCTTTCAGAGAGCTGCATCCTACCATTAGATGATCCCGCAATGGAAAACGATGGGAAAAAGCCTTTCGGCATTTGCAGGATAGCGCAAAAAAGGTTATAAAACAAGCAGAAGAAAGGAAAAACACGCATGAATGATACGCCTTGCAGAGAGACAGCGCCTAATGTAAATGACCTGATCGCCCGTCTAGCCAGCCTTCGTAACAAGGGGGTGCTATGGATGTGGAAACCTCGGGACGAGTACGACAAGCAGCCGCTCCGAGACGAAGGCAAGAAAATCGTCGAGGAGCTCGTCAAACGATGCCTTCAATACGACGTCGCGCCATTCTGTTGCGTCGACGGCGGAGATCTGACTTGCACCGTCGATGGCATCGTCTCGCTCAACTCGCTCGAATACGACGATCTTGTGGGCAAAGCCGCGCATCTGCCTGCGCCGAAAATGGCGAAAAAATAAAGCAGAAATCACGCTTCGAGCGATCGAGGGCGTGATTTTTCTTTCCCATCTTTGGTTTTCTGGCCTTTCAAGCTTGTTACCGGGCGCCTTCTACAGCGCCTTTTTTTCGGTCTCTTCTTCCCTTCCTTCGCTGCCCTCTTTTTCCTTTTTTATTTTTTCCATTCCTTCTTTTTTTCCTTTCTCCTTCTTTGCTTTCGCAGCTTTCATGAATTCGGTGAAAAGAGGATGCGGCATGAGAGGTCTTGCCAGAAATTCAGGGTGAAATTGGGTGCCAAGAAAGAATGGATGCACCGATCGCGGCAATTCGGCGATCTCCATCAGAGTGCCGTCAGGCGACTTGCCAGAAAAGACGAGACCTCCCTTTTCGAGCTTTTCAATATATCTCGGGTTGACCTCAAATCGGTGCCTGTGACGTTCTTTTATTGTAATCGGCCTCTGACTTTTATTTTTTATTTTGCCTTCGGCCTTCGACTCGGCACTTTCGATTTTAGACTTGGCTTCTGAATATGCCTCATAAGCTATAGTCCCAGGAACAAGCATGGCAGGATAGGATCCCAACCTCATCGATCCGCCATAATTTTTGTCTTCCATTTTTTTCTTTTGGTCAAGCATGATATCGATGACGGGATTCTTTGTCTTTGGATCTATCTCCGTCGTGTTTGCATCTCCTAGGCCTAGCTTGTGCCGCGCATATTCGACAGTCATCAGTTGCATGCCATAGCAGAGACCGAAATATGGGATTTGATGCTCCCTTGCGTATTTTATGACGTTCAGCTTGCCTTCTATGCCAGTCGAGCCAAAACCACCCGGTACGATGATACCGTCAAAAGAGTCCAGTTTTGAGTAGTCGATCCTGCCGTCTATGCCTTTTGAATCCGGCTTCATGGATTTTATGGGCTTTTGGCTTTCGACCTCCTCGAACTCCGTCGCATTGACCGCTTCTATCATCGCCTTCACTCCTGCTTCGCGCGCGGAGAATTTTATGGCTTCAAGCACAGATAGATACGCATCGGTCAGGATAAATTCGCCTGTGGCGAAATATTTGCCGACTATAGCTATCCGTACCGGATGGTCAGAATGGTCTTTTATTTCCCTTGCCATTTTTTTCCATTCGAGGAAATCTGTGAATCTGTCTTTCTTGCCGGAAATCTTTGTCATTTTACCCGTGGGATTCTTTGCGTTGTTCCTCTTGACCGCCTTGACCAAAGCATTCTTTTCCAATTTCAAGGAATTCATGACGATCTGTCCTAGGCCATCGTGGTCAAAATTCACCGGCACGTCATATATGCTCTCGATATCTGGCGCAGAGATGACATGGTCCGGAAGGATATTGCAAGCCACAGCGATCTTTTCCTTGCGACGAGCATCGAGAGGCCGATCGGCGCGGGCGACGATGATATCGGTGTTCACTCCATAAGAAGCCAATTGATGGACCGCGTGTTGAGTCGGACGCGTCTTCATTTCTCCTAGCTTTGACGGCACAGGAAGATATGAGACCATTATAAAGATGACATCGTCGGGATGGCGGATCTTCAGAAAACGCGCCGCTTCGATGAACATAACATTCTGATAATCTCCGACAGTGCCGCCGATTTCGATGATAGAGATATCTGATTTCGATATTTTTGCCGCATGCTCGAATCTGTGAACGATCTCGTCTCGTATATGTGGAACTGCTTCGACGCATTTGCCGCCATAGCCGAGAGAACGTTCGCGATCGATGACAGATTTATAGACCATGCCGCTGGTCATATAATCGGCGGCAGTGGCATCGCGATTCAGGAATCGCTCATAATTGCCCATGTCCTGGTCTGTCTCTAGTCCGCTGTCGAGGACAAAAACCTCGCCGTGTTCGGTCGGATTCATCGTCCCTGCGTCGACGTTCAGATACGGGTCGACTTTGACCAAATTGACCGAAAATCCTTGCGCCGAGAAGAGCGTGCCGATAGAAGATGTAGCGACGCCTTTGCCTACTCCGGACATCACGCCGCCGATGACGAATATGTATTTGTGATTCTGTTTGGATATTCTCGCTGGTCTCCTTGTTTTAGCCGTTCGGGATTTCATATCGCTATTCTAGTTAAAGGAAAAGAAAGTTGCAAGGGGCGGTCTGCCAGATGGCACGACAATCCGGATGGCGCAAGCCAGCAGCAATATAATGGGTCTATTTCGTTTCTTTGCGTACTTTTTCCAAGCTTTCATCGATACGCTTTTCCAATGATCTAATATGGCGCTTTAGCGAACCGATTACGACCTTTTCCTCGACAGTAAGCTGGCGTTTGGTAGAGGCAGTATTGAGCAATTCAACATTTTTCGATAGATCATTTGACAGTTCCTGTAATTCGCAATGGACGATATCTTCTGTTTTGTTTATATCCTTGATTATCTTCCGGCGCAAGAGCTTTAGACGATAGAAAGCATACATTATCATGGCTATGAGAGCCGCCGTAACAATAATGACCAATATCGAAACAGATAGATAATTTACTATCAATAGACTGATCCACGATGCAGTGCGCATATTGACCACCACCGTATGAGTATCGGATGGTACGCTCGTCGCCCCCTGATCATTTGTGACTGTGGCCCAAAATGTATATGTACCAGGATCAAGTTCCTTGCTCCAGACTATAGTGAAATTGCCGGCGGCTATGCTCTGAGCAGTATCGGAGTCCTCCAGACCAGATGGGCTCTTGACTGTTATAGTCACTGTAGCGTTCGGATAAGTGTGCCCTTGTATGCGAAGCAAGTCTCCTTGTTGCATCTCGCTCGGATAGTCGTCAATAACCGGAGGATCGATAGATTGGATATCTATGGTAGTTGATTCTGTTGTCTCATTGCCAGCCCTATCATATGCATTGACAACGATAGTCTTTTCGCCAGCTGTTTGATCCGGCGGAGCGTATGGATTTGAAGAAACCGTTGCGGCATCGATTGTCTGAAAAGCCAAATCACCGACCTTGACATCATAATGATCCATACCGGACAAGGCATCAGTCGTATTAAAAAGCAAAATAGGCCTAGGATCAGTCACATTGTCTGGATGCGCTTCAATGATTTGGAATGGTGTCGGAGGCACAGTGTCAATGCTGAACTTGAAATTGGCTATGGCGCCCCAGCCATTCGCATTCTTGAATTGAGCATGGAAATAATAGATGCCGTCCGGGATCTTGGAAAGAGTCTTTGATGATATGGCTGGACTATATGCCACAGAAGGAACAGCGATAGGAGCCGAATCGTATCGGAGACGGACTGCTGTGACATCAGGCGGCACTGTCCACGAGAACGATGGACTAGAGGTGGCATACCACTTCGTTGGATCGGGATTAGTCGGTGAGATTATGACCGGAGCAGACGGCGCACCCGGCGGGACTTGATCGTTGGTCGAAGAATTCGATGCTGCCCCAACGCCAATATAGACTGATTTCGACGGAGCAGAGGTTAGGACGTTCGTGCCCAATCCATCATTGGCTAGCACAGACGCCTGTGTAAATAGCAATTGCGTCGAACCGGCAGAGAGCACTTTAAAATTTAGAGTGGCCACAATGCCATTTTGGCCCATAAAACCGGGATTAGGGATAATGCCTTCCAGATCAGCCGTTCCTGCCTGATTTGAAAAAGATGGCGGCGATGCCCACATCGTTATAATGCTATGTGTTTGCGATATGGAAATCAGCTCTAGCTGGCTCGGATCAAAAGAGATACTGGCCGATATAGCATTTATGCTTTCACCGGCGACAGTCGATACTGTGACATTCACCGGAAAATCCTGCCCTACGGAATATCCTTGACCGGTGGAAAAAGAAAGCGTGGCCGCATCGGCTGACGCCGCAAAATAGAATGATGCGATGATCGATACGACCGCAAGTGATTTCAGAAATATTTGCGATCTTTTTAATGAGACCATACCAATATTAATAGACATATAAAGACTACGATTATGATTATAACCCAAAAGAAAGGCAGAGACCATTCGACAGATCTAGGCGGCACAATCTCGATACTATCATTGCCTGATTTGTCTGTCGCTTTGACATAGATATAATCAGTCAAGCTTTGGTCCTGCAAGAGATATGGGCTATCCGCATCTTGCCAGTGCAAAGAATCGTAGCTGTCTGTTTTGTACGGCGATTCGGCGACTTCATACCCATATATGCCAGATCCTTTGTCTTCAGTTTGGAAATATATAGCCCATTTGCCTCCATATATAGAAGTCGATGTGGCAATGATAGGAGCAAAAGATTCTGGCGGATCAATGTCAGGAATAACGTTATCGGCTAATTCTTTTCCTTGTTCGACAGTAAGGTTTAGAGGCAATATGTTTTTTTGATCAGAGATCGGAGACGGTCCGTTCAGGATGATATCGGTCTTTTGATCATAGGTGATGACGTTGATGCCTGGATCCTTGGCGACAAGGGTTAGAACTAGCAGACGACCGCCAGACCCAGAAAAACCTCCTGGAACGATTCCGGAAAATTCCAGAGTATTGTTCGATGGATCATATGTCGGCCGCTCGATCCAGTAGCTAATAATGGAATTCCCGTCCGAAGAATCTGTCACTGCCATACCGAGAGGAATATCGACGACGACATCAAAAGCATTTATAGGATCGACAGCATCGATCAGAAGGCCCACCTTGAAAGGTTGTCCGATGCCAACCGTTCTTTCTTGCGGATCGAAATACAATGCGGCGGCATTAGCCACATGGGAAGAAAAAAGCAAGAAAAAGAAAGCAAGAAAGAGAGCGGCTTTCAGATGTAGGATTCTTCGGATTTTGTATTTTGATTTTTGCATTTTTATCCTGTCCAATGATACGCCAATATGCTGAAATCTCTGATATCTATAACACCAAAGTGGCCTATATCGATCGTCGCCGCCGCAGCTGGGGTAAGCTTCCTATGGAACCAATAGGCCATGATCGAGAAATCGACGATATTGACGTGACCGCTTCCGGTAAAATCGCCTACCAATGGTTCAGTGCTCATTGCCGGCGCAACAATGTCCTTGTCACCGACTATAAATTGCGCCAATTGAGAAAGCGCTGTGGCTGTGTCCTTTGCAGAAGCGAACGCTTGCGCGCTATGATTCCCTATCTCCAACGAGAGAGAGTTTAGAGTATATCTCCAAATGCCATTTGCGTCCGGTATGACGTCTTTTGTGATCTCATTGGAGGAATGGACTGACACTGTCACGGTACTGCTAGGGGCCACCTGACCCAATATAGTGATAGGATCGCCCCGTTTGACTTCGCTCTTGTCTGTTCCGATAGTCGGCGGAAGAAATATGCCTGTTATATACGTTCCGACATTGGCTGTTATGGCTTCTGTAAATGACGATATGATGGATGTGCGACCGCCAGTGTCTTTTGCAAAGACGCTGAACGTATACGTTCCAGCCGCCAGATTAGACAAGGTCACATGAAAAACAGCATCCGGTCCGGCTGGGACAGTGGCTACTATTTGTCCATCTTGGAGCAATGTGACGATTGAACCGGGATAAGCAACCCCGGAAAATGAGACGGTCGTCGGGATTGATGGCGAACTATTACTGCCTCCACCACCGCCTCCCCCTCCTCCTCCACCTCCGCCGCTCGCACTCGGGTTGGAGATAGCAAAGGAAATCGTATAATCGTTCGTCATCGGCACGCCGAACGAACTCTCACAACGAACATAATACGTATATATATTGCCATTCGAAAGACCGGCGACACCTGTAGAATGGGATGTCCCGCCTGTTGTACTAAAAGCATTAGGCATATCATCGTAACTCGTGTTATCGACAGTACTATACCTGCATGTAGCAGGAACATCTGTCAAAAGGGATAATGTGGCTTGCGTCGTTCCTGCAGAAAGAATGCCTGATGGCGCACCATTAGAAGGATTCGGCGCATTTGAATGACTGACCAATGTCGTAGTAGATACGCTAGAAGATTGAGCGCTCACATTGCCTGCATAATCAAAAGCGGCCACCGCATATTCATACGTAGTGCTCGTTGATAATCCCGTATCAGAATATGACGTCCCTGTAGTGACTGCCGATGGAATGACGCTCCCGTCACGATAGATATAATATCCGGCGATCCCAGAAGTCAATGCCCCGCCAACGGTCGGATCATTAGAAAAATCCCATGATAGATCTATTTCTGAGGACGATATTGCTGTTGCTACCAGATTATCGGGGATTGTCGGCGGCGTAACGTCCGGAGTCGGACCGCAATCTGAACCGTTACAAACCATTACCTTTAAATTCAGACTCTGAGCCGAGGAGATAAAAGGAGAAATAACCAGTGAAAGCAGAAGAGATGCGCTAAGAAAAATAGAAGCTGAGTGTAGTTTCATTCATTATTATTTATTTCTTTAAGGAGACGGAGAAATTGACCTTCTTCTTCAAAAAGACGAATATCAAGTATAGCGCGATGAGTACGATGATGGCTGACACGATATACCAGATAGGCAGAGCAAAAAATCTGGCATTAGCGGTCCCAATCAAGTCTCCGCCGCTGTTATATACAGAAACGCTGGCAGTATAAGGACCCAAGAGAAAATTTGCAGGCCAACTAATGTTGATATCTCGACTTCCTGTAGGAAGGACGATCTGACCATTGACAGGAGCTGTACCTACTACTCTGCCAAAGATATTCTTTATGGTTACCGTACCTTGAGGTTGAAAATATGCCGTGCCTGTGTTTTCGAACAAGAGGTCAAAAGATATCGGACCTTTTTGTACGAATCCGGCTGTCTTGAAAGATCCTATCTTGCCCTGTTCCAAATGATTGCCTGGTATAGTGACGAGCACGAGAACGCCTACCTGAGTGCCGACTTTCAATGCTTGGCTAGCATTCGAGGCATCAGTAGCCCTGAATAATATGACTCCGAAATGGCTTCCTGGTTCGGCGTCCTTTGGTGCAGTGATAGTAAAATTGATCTGCCTAGTCTCATTGATATTCAGTTCAAATCCTTGGGGAGGCACAGTCAAACCAACCCAATCCTCAACGGATGTGACCCCGGGCGCCTTGCCGACGAACGAGATGTTGGTCGAATTAGCCAGAGGCACGAAATCCTGAACAGTCGGCGTCACAAGAGCTTGCGAACTGCCTGCATTGGTCAAAGTTATAGTGCCCGTAACAGTCTGACCTGGATTGATCGTATACAAGACCTTGACCGGTTGGACTGTCAATCCTGTGTCGGCCTTCGAAACGATTGGAGACAAAATAAGCGCGAGACCAAAAGAGACAGCCGCTAGATAAGCGATGCAATGTTTCAAGTATTTCGATTTTATATTCATATTCTGTATATTATGCCTTAAACAAGATAGAACACGGACATGATATCCCATATACGGCTATTTATCAATGGATCCAGCAAATTCCAGGAATCTATTAAATTCCAGTTGCGGTATATGTTATAGGTGCCTGATAGGTGCCTGTTGGCTGAGTATTAGCTACAGATAGGTAGTATTGCACAGTGTTATAGTGAGTGCTCGAGCTATAAGAACCGGTTCCTGCACTGCCGATTTGACGCAGAGGCGAGGAACTAGCTATGCCAGCCCACATAGCGGCAGCTGCATCGTTCGCGCCCCACCATGACGGAGCAAGAAAAGCCGTACCATTTGTGCTAGATGCGCTCATGACGCGAAATGCGAGTACGTTACCGGAATTCACAAAATTAGCGGTAGTGGTGGCGTTTCCAGGAGTGGTGGTCGCTCCACCAGGAACCCACTGTGTTTGGTCAGGAATAGAATTTGAACCGCTTTGGAGATTGTAGACGGTTGATGTTCCTGCATTTGAACCAGCCAAAGTGACGCCCCATCCGCTGCTGTCGTTGGTAGTCACTGCTAGAGTAGTCGTCGCATACAGAGGAGTGCCGGGAGTGATCGTACCTGTGCTAGTGGCAAAACCAGTGCTACTGGTTGTGAATGTTATCGCCGTAGCGACAGTCACAGATAGCGTCACTGCTTGGGCAAAAGCAAAGATCCCCCACGAAACGCCCATCGCAACAACTGTAGCCATGATCGCCTTTTTTGCTTCATCTCTATTGTTACGAATATTAAATTGGCTAAAAAATTGTTTCATTTGTTGATTAAATTTGTATTATAATTATAATTCCACTTCGCTTCTTTCTAGTGTAACAAAAAATTGACGGCAAAACATTATGATTAATGTGGATAACTACCGCATAAACAAGGCATCTATCAAATATTTGCGGTAATCGTATAAGTCAAAGTTCCGCTATAAGACGCACTTTGCTGGCTTATCGGCACGTCCAGATAATAAAGGACTTTCATAGTAGTAGTCGCGGCAGCCGCAGTCGAACGATCGATTATCATCTGCGTGGTAGAAGAGATACCGGCAAATACAGCATTGGTAGTGTCATTTATTCCCCACCAAGCAGAAGAATAATCCGGTGAGTCAGTGCCAGTCAAATTAATGCGAAATTGGAGAGTATTTAATTGCGTCGTCGATGCCGTGGCGTTACCCGCAGTAGTCGTCGATAATGGCGCTACCCAATCAGTCTTGTCAGGAATATAGAACGACCCGGAAGACATAGTGTCTGTAGCATTTGAACGTTTAATAGTTATATTGAAGCCGTCTGTATTTGTCGTTGCCGCGCTCAGAATGCTGGATGTAGCATACAGATTGCCTGGGGTTACCGTACCGAATGATTCTGTCGGGCTGTCTGTTGTGAATGTGATCGATGAACCGGTCGCCGACGCACATATCTTTATCGGATAGTCATTCGGACTTCCGACATGGGAATTATTAGAGGAAATCATCGATCCGAGAGTCGTATCATAGCCAGCCGCAGTGCACGTACCAGATGAAGTGTACCCTGCTGAAACGGTTCCTCCGGAAGGCACGCTTATGCAAGCATTGTTGGGGTATGAAGATACGCCGTATTCACCCGAATGGGAATTCGTCGTCGAAGCGAGCACGAGCACTGTAGTATATGTACCAGAACATGAATTAGAGAGACCGGTCACGCCGGTACAACATACGAGATTGGAATAATGGGATTGACTGGGCAATTCGGCATGCGAATTCGAAGTAGATGCCATTCTATATATGATCGCCCCAGACGAACAGCTTGTCGCTATAGAGCATGAGAGCGTGCCGGCGATAGGCGACGCATTGAATGAGACGATGCTTCCAAAACCTGTGCCAATAGAATTGGTGGCATATGCTCTGAAATAATAAGCCGTACCTGGTGTAAGACCGGTCAAGTTCTGAGAAAATGATGCGTCGCCCGTCTCGGCTCCGAGAGTCGAAGTAGAAACACCCGTAACAAGATTTGGGTCAGTACTGTATGCGAATCCGCTTTGACTGGCATCATAGCCGCCATTATTGGTGATGGAACCATTGAGAGTAGCAGTAGTATATGAGACCGATGAAACAGAAGAAGTGGTAACGGAAGGAACGGATGGAAGCATTGCTGTCCATATATCTGCATTTATAGGCGCGGCAGCCAGCTTTGTGCCGTCGGAGGAAGAAGTGATGGAATACCAATTTTGACTTCCTGCCGCAGTTTCGTCCGTCCATGTGGCGCCGGAGTTTGCAGATGTCCATATATCACCGCTTCCGACAGTTGCCGCAAGTTTTGTTCCGTCGGAGGAAGAAGTGATCCACTGCCAATTTCTGCTTCCTGCCGCTGTTTGGTCTGTCCATGTGGCGCCGGAGTTTGTGGATGTCCATATATCTCCGCCATTGATCACGGCAGCCAGCTTTGTTCCGTCGGAGGAGGAAGTGATAGAGTACCGATATCCGCTCCCTGCCGCGGTTTGGTCTGTCCATGTGGCGCCGGAGTCTACAGATGTCCATATATCTCCGCCATTGATCACGGCCGCCAATTTAGTGCCGTCGGAGGAGGAAGTGATGGAATACCAATTTTGACTTCCTGCCGCAGTTTCGTCCGTCCATGTGGCGCCAGAGGTTGTGGATGTCCATATGTCGCCGCCCAAAACTACCGCCGCCAATTTAGTGCCGTTGGAGGAAGAAGTGATTGATTTCCAGCTTCTGCTCCCTGCCGCTGTTTGGTCTGTCCATGTGGCACCGGAGGTTGTGGATGTCCATATATCTCCGCCGCTATCAGCTACTGCCGCCAATTTAGTGCCGTCGGAGGAAGAAGTGATCGATCGCCAGCTTCTGCTCCCTGCCGCTGTTTGGTCTGTCCATGTGGCACCGGAGGTTGTGGATGTCCATATATCTCCGCCATTGATCACAGCAGCCAGTTTTGTTCCGTCGGAGGAAGAGGTGATCGACACCCAAAAGCCACTGATTGATTGATCTGTCCAAATAAAGCTCGCGTATGCGAATTGATAGAGAATCAGAAACACAAAAGCGTAGCCGATAGCGACGCTCAAGTGCACAAAGGACTTTTTGAGAAAAGAAGGCATGGTGATTTTTATTGTACCGTGTCCGTAGCAGTGCTTGAAGCAAGAGCTGAATCTATGAGCTGTACAGCATAGGAATCAGGCAGAGTTGATGACGATGTGTCCATATTCGATGAGGTTGAAAAAGTATCAGTAGTTGGTGTTGTGGTCGGAGACGATGAAGCTAACGCGTCTAACAGCTGTGGCAAGTTGGCTATGGTCGTAGATGCCATGACAGAAGAAGACGTCGCTGAAACATCAGACGAATCAACAGAGTCAGTGGAAGAAGCAGAAGATGTGGCTGTAGCTGTGCTAGAAGCCAGGGCAGAATCGATCATCTGTATGGCTTCTGAATCTGATAGAGCAGTTGAAGTGGCATCCGTGGATGAGGCATCTGTCGATGAAGCTGTCGTCGCAGAAATAATTGAAGTAGAAGTCGCAGGCGATGATGAGGACAATGCGTCGAGCAATTGAGGCAAGTTGGATATGGTCGTAGTGGCTATGTCAACAGCCGGAAATACAGAAGAATCTGGAACAGAATCATCGGTTATCTCGAAAGGAGTTTGACTGATGAAGTGCGAGTCAGCGAGGCAATTGGACAAAGAAAGAGCGGCACAAGTGAATTGATCTCCATCATTATAGAACTCTACCGCTACGTAGTCGCCGATCGTCGTACCAATGACTCCTGGATAATTGGCAAATGATGGATTTTCTACATATGGACCATCATTAGATTCGCCGAAATATTCGAAATCCCCGCCGCCATCATCCCTATAAAAGATGATATTCGTACTGCCATCTTTGAATTGAGGAATTACAGAGACGTCCGCTTCTCTGTCTTGTCCAAAACTATATTTATCAAGCAGTTGATAGGTCGATGAAGCCGACTCGTCCTGGGCAGATGTATCAGCGTGGACGATAAAAGGATATCTCGATATAGACCCTCCTAAAGATAAAAGACCTATTAAAGACATGGTGGCTATAACATGGGTTGCCTTTATCTCGATAGATTTTTTCATGAGAAAGTATGCGATTAAAGTTCGGTCGCTGAAAGCTGTGGAAGAGAATATATCCAGCCGGTAGCATTGCTGTCCGTGACTTGTAAATCAAACCAGTAGGCAGTAGCAGCAGTAACACCGGTGACGACTGCCGTAACGCTCTGAGTCGAAGAACCAGCAGTAGCTGCGACTGTACTGAGTTTGTATATATTACCTAAAGCAGTACCAGATGCAGTACCGTTACAGGACGGCGCTGTTCCTGTCCCATAATATAATTTCCATTGCGAGTTTAGACTGACCGTAGCTGGGGTCGCAACTTGAAAATCAAGAGTTACAAGAACGGTTCCCGCAGTGCTGTTTGCCGCTTGGGTAGTATATGTCGTACCAAAGCCCATCATTTTGGCGGTGCCGCTTGTCACATCCGTACATGTATTGGTATTAGAAGTAAAAGCTTGCTTCGATATGGTCGTCGATAGAAAATTCGTTCCATTCGACCTCAATATGTTCCCTGCCGTTCCGGCAGTAGCTGGATATGTTGCTGTCGACCATACCGGCGTAGCCGCACCTGCGGATTGTAATATCTGTCCAGATGAACCTGCAGCGCTGATAGCCATAGCAGAATTATTTGAATAGACGATTCCACCGTCCACAGCGGTCAGAGTGGCATTCGTACCCCCTGCGCCGAGAGCAACATCCGTAGCATTCCATGTTCCTGTCGTGATGGTGCCGACTGTCGTGATGTTACCCTGTACGGCAGATGGAAGAGATGTGGAAGCCGACGGCGCGCCAGCAGATGAAGTGATGAACACGCCATTGTTCACGGTGGCGATGGATGAAAGGGAGTTAGCCGCAGTCGTATACAGCAGAGTATTCGTTCCGCCAAGAGTGCTCAAACCCGTGCCACCGTTGCTAGCAGCAAGCGTGCCTGATATGTTGGCCAGCGTGGTAGTGGCAACCCATGTCGGAACACCGTTGACCAGGGCCAGCACCTGGCTGTTGCTACCAGCGCTCGTTGTGGCAAATGCGCTGGTGCCATTGCCGAGCAATATGGCGTTAGATTGAAAATTAGTTTGACCTGTCCCGCCATTGCTGACTGGCAGAGTGCCGGTAACATCGGCTGTGCCTATGTTTACTGCCGACCATGTGCCATCCCCTTGCCAAAAAGTATTTGTCGTAGCGCCAGTACCGCTATTCAGATTGGTCACAGGCAAGTTGCCTGTGACTCCGTTCGCCAGATTGATCTGCGACCACGCAGGATCATTATTCGTACCGGTGTTTGATAGATAATTGGTCGCTGTGGTGCTCTTTGGCAGAGCGGCCAAGAGATCGGTCGTCGTGCCGAAAAGTATATCACCCTGGTTCACTCCGCCGCCGACATCGGTGAAATTGTGGCCAGGATTCGGCGCTGTGGCTCTAGCAAAATTGATGACAAGGAAACAGATGACGATGATGAGAGCATATGAAAATGCTCTTTCCACATTCAACGTCAGGAAATCATGATCCCCTTTTTTAAAGACAATCTTCATTACCGATTATTATACCTTTAAATATCTCCTCACGGCAAGATAGCTGGAGATCGCTCCGAGGATTATCCCTGCCGACATGATTATGGTAAATATTTCGCCGAAATTAGAGATGAAGTAAGCCGAGAATATGGAAACTACCGAAGAAAGATCGGAGGCAACAGTCGCTCCGGCGATATGAGCGATGAGAGCACCGCTCCAAAAAACAAGTCCAGCCAATATGAGCAGAGTCAGGAGACCAGAAATGATCCCGCACATTATCCCGGAAACGACAAATGGTCCTCGGACATAGGTGTTCGAAGCGCCGACAAGCCGCATGACAGAAATCTCGTCGCGAGAGGTGTATATGATGAGCCGTATGGTATTAAAAGTGACTATGACAGCGACGATCACCAACAAAATCGCCAATCCGAGACCTGCACCCTCTACATCAGGTATGAGACGACCCAACCTATCTATGATCACTTGATTTTCGCCATAATTGACGCTATCGACGAGAGGCGTCCCGGAAGCGGTCATGGCAGCAGAGCTGCTCAAAAAATCCGATATGCTCGAATACTCGGACGGTTCTTTCGCCTTTATTGTCATTGCCGCCGGAAACGGATTCTCATTTATTTCGTCTATGCTTTGCAGGATGAGAGAATTGTTCTGCCACTTGTTCTGAAAATTCGCCAAGGCCTCGTCACTAGAGATATAGGTCGTCGAAGCGACTTCTGGAAGCTTGTCGACGGTCTGTTGCAGGGCAAGTATGTCCGATTCGGCGGCGCCCTGGTTGAAGTAGACAGTGATGTCTATCTTGTCTTTTACCTGATCGACCATCGCATGTCCAAAGACATCGGCGAACATGATGGCTCCAAAAGAAACGAGACATAGGGTGAGCACGATGATGGCTGAAAACGACAAAAAACCATTGCGCCAGAAATTGACGAAACCGGTTTTTATTATGCGTTTGAGGTTGATGAACATAAGGTTATTATAGGATATATTTTCCGCTCTTGTCGTCTCTCACTACCTTGCCCTTTTCCATGGTTATGACTCGCCCACCAACGGCATCGACAACGCCTTTGTTGTGCGTAGTCAGGAAGACCGTCGTGCCGAGCTCGTTTATCTTTTGAAGTATGCGGATGATCTCAAAGGTGTTTTCAGGATCCAGATTGCCCGTCGGCTCGTCGGCAACAATGATATCCGGCTGGTTGACGATGGCTCGCGCTATGGCTACGCGTTGCCGTTCTCCGCCAGAGAGCTGATGCGGGAAATTCCACATCTTGTCGGCGAGATCGACTAATTCGAGAACATGCGGCACGTCTGCGGCGACCTCGCTGGCAGTACGTCCGGCCGCCTCCATGGCAAAAGCGATATTTTCGTATGCAGTCTTGTTACGAATGAGGCGATAGTCCTGGAATACCATGCCGATACGGCGGCGATAACGAGTCATATCTCGTTTCTTCATCTTGTGAATATTCGCCGATTCAAAAAAAACTACGCCAGACGTAGGATGATCCTCCGCTATGAGCATCTTCATCAGTGTCGTCTTGCCTGCGCCGCTATGACCGACTATAGTGACGAATTCCTTTGGCTCCACGCCAAACGACACGTTGTCGAGCGCTGTCGATCCGTCAGGATATATTTTTGTGACTTTGTCATAGTAGATCATATGTTTTTAAGTATAACACCGCCGCCTTTTCCCTGCGATAAACGTTGCGATTTTCTGAGGGAGACGGCGGCGTTTTATATTTTTCGATCGATATCTCAAGCGAGCATCAGCCGTATCGCCGCGCGGCACGCATCAGATACAACACCTGCGACGAGTTTATTGTTGTCTTCGATGCGGACCTTTGTATTGCTCTTTGAAAAATAGACGTATTCCCCTTCTATATGAGCGACTCTTTTGCCGCTCTCATCGAGAACCTCATCTGAGGAAAAATATGCCAGCTTCTTGCCGTTACGGTCAAAAATATGATCGCCGTCAATGTAGCCGATCTTTATGCCGTCACGTTTTATTTCATTTTTTTCTACTTGAACCATACTGGAATTATATCACAAAAAAGCCGGCAGTGTCCCGGCTTTGGTTTAATAAGGACGGCTATTGGTTGGCTTTGATAGCTTTAAATAGGCCTGGTTTAAGGACGAATCTTTCACGCTTCCTCCTTAAGATCCCTATTTCGACAAGTTGTCCAAGATAATCTCGAATATTTTCTTCGTTATCATCCTTGCCGCGCGCAGTCTTTCGATACTCTGCCAGCTGCAAAATTCAACCTTTTACATTGGATTCGAATCGAATCCAATATTCCGAATGTAAAAAAACGGCATCCATGACAGAAACACGGGACCTACGGCTATAATCCTTTTTCCGCTTCCAAAAAAATCTCCAGATCACCTTCGAGGACTTTGTCTATTTGCGTAGTTTCGACATTTGTTCTGTGATCCTTGACCATTTTATAAGGGTGCAAGACATATGAGCGTATCTGGTTGCCCCAGTCGATAGATGTTGTCTTTGAGACATACATGCCCTTTTCTCGCGCGATGCGCTCGTCTTCCATCTGTTTGTAGAGCTTTGCACGGATGATGTCGATGGCTTTCTCCTTATTCTGCGCTTGCGAGCGCTCGCTGGTGACATGCACAGAGATGCCGGATGGCTTGTGGACTATGCGCACGGCTGTCTCCCTTTTGTTGACGTTCTGTCCGCCGGGACCGCCTGATTTCGCGATAGAGACATCTAGATCTTTTTCCTCGATCTTTATGTCCGCGCTGTTCGTCGCTTCGAATTTCGGTATGACTTCTACCATGCAAAAGGAGGTCTGACGCTTCTTGGCGGCGTTGAATGGCGATATGCGGACGAGCCGATGCACGCCGCTCTCATTTTTGAGAAGCCCATAGACGCCCTTGCCCCCTATCTCGACTGTCACGTTTCTAAATCCCCCGTGATTATTCTCGTTCTCATGTATGACTTTCCAATCCAACCCGTGACTGCCTGCATATCTCTGATACATCCTATAAAGCATGGCGGAGAAGTCCTCCGCGTCATCGCCGCCTGCGCCGGAAAATATCGTCATGATGGCATCGCCTTTGTCATATTTCGCATGAGGACCGCCGGACTCTGCTTCGGCCTTCAGATCCTGCAATTCTTTGACCATCGTTTGCGCTTTGTTCTTGTCAAGCCAAAAATCCGCGTCATTCATCGCATTCTCTATTTCGGAAATACGCGCTAGCATCTGTTCTTTGTTCATATGGTTAAAGATAGCATAGAAACTTGTGCTCGAGAAATTTGATCCCGACCTGATCATGACGCCGATATAGATTATAAATAATGACACTCAAAAAAGAGGACCCCGCGCAAAGCACGAAGTCCTCGTCGGACGCAACACCCACTGCCAAGCAAATGGAGCGGCCGAAAATATGAAACTTATTTTCAATTAAAGAACAGATGATCGGTGCGAGTGCCCAAGATAGGTTACCCGCGTATCCTGAATCGGGCATGCCTGCTCTTGTCGTCACCCATAAGGTGTCGAAGCAGCGTCTTTTTTTTGACTGAACCCCTTAGGAGGGCGCTTCGTCGATAAAGGTCTTTCGACCTCGACGCTTTTCCTCACACCGATCATCTAGCGGAGAATCCTAGCAAACTGCCCTTTTCTTGTCAAGCAAAAACTATTTGGAGCCACCTCTCGGGATCGAACCGAGGACCCCAGCTTTACGAAAGCTGTGCTCTACCAACTGAGCTAAGGTGGCGTTTTTCCTGTTGGCGACGCATCAATACTATCATAAATCAGGCCAAAATCTACATTGGAGCCGACGTCCGGGATTGAACCGGAGACCTCGCCATTACCAATGGCGTGCTCTACCAACTGAGCTACATCGGCGGCGCGCTCGATGGGACTTGAACCCACGACCTCTCCCGTGACAGGGGAGCGTTCTAGCCAGCTGAACTACGAGCGCATACATAAAACAGCTTACCATATCTGCCGATTTTTTCAAAAAAGAAAATTTTGTGCGCCGTCTGGGAGGAAGTGGGAACCGTGATTACATTATGATTAACATGAATTAAAAATCAACTATCTGACCCTCTTCAAGAGGAACAAACTCGATTCCCGCTTTAGTTAATTCATTTTTAGGCAAACGATGGCTCATACCATAATGCCGCAAATTGCCATCGTGAACCGGAAAACACTTCTTTGGTTTTACGGCTAGAGCAGAGAGGATCAAAGAGCAGAAGAATGGCAATACTCACAGGTATGTATACTATGGTTGCACGAAATCGAAGGTAAAGGATTGTCTTTGCGGATATATACGGGAAGACCATCTGATTGAACAGCTGATATTAATCATCGACAAACTTGACTTATCCGAAATGCACATGAGGCAGAAATTTGAGGATGAAATCACGCGGGTCAACAAATTCCAGAAAAATTTCTTCGGGACGAAAGCGGCGGCTACGCCGACAAAGAAAATCGACCTCAAGGATTATGCCGCCTATGTCCTTCGGGAATGGACGACTGTAGAGAAGCGAGAGTTCCTAACATGCCTTAAGAGCAAACTAGCGTTAGCGAACAAGATGATACGGGTGGAAGGGTAAAAATAGTCGCACAATGTCCTTTGTTGGATAGGTGTATGCAGAT
>Ga0181535_10000219_pt1 | contig 88149 bp, 84 predicted proteins | sample PEATcosm2014_Bin_44_FD_119774 | JGI IMG/M metagenome (GOLD analysis project Ga0181535, IMG submission 119774) | Peatland microbial communities from MTU Mesocosm Facility, Houghton, MI, USA - PEATcosm2014_Bin17_30_metaG | ecosystem: Environmental > Terrestrial > Soil > Wetlands > Peat | place... | reverse complement strand
AAATTGGATTACCGCCAACTCCTCCTAGGCATCCAGGCTGCCCTTCAAGAGGCCGACCCGGACCTTGTAGTTGAGCCATCCCTTCAATACACCGTCACCGGGGACTATGCATCCACGATGGCAGACCTCTCGGCAACCATGGGCCAGGATCTGATACCCACAAAATCCAATGGAGCTGAAGGCCTTGCCATGACTGTGGACGCAAGCGACCACGATGTCATTGTCCTTGACGCGGCCGTTATCGAGGCGCTCTTTAGCCCTTTAATGACCACCATGGTTCACCTGATCCACCATGAGCTCGGTCACGCCCACGATCACGCCATCCGCCGGAGTAGCGGTGCCCGGTTTCTTCACCAGGAAAAGTTCTCCGCTCTCCGCCTCCGGATGTTCCCCCTGGCGGAGAAGCTCTGGAGTGAATATCACGCGGAGCGGCGCTCCACCGGAACGATCCCAGGTCAGAGTCAACAAGCCCCCCTGCTTATCGAGTTCATGCCGATCTTCCTTGGCGACATTTCTTCCGCCATTGCCCAGTACCGCATGCATGGGAGCATCCCCCGGCTCCTGGATGAGGTTTCCGCCAGGGTGTGCGCCCTCTTGGCATTCGCCGGGTACGTCCTGGGAGATCTGGCGGGCACCAGATCGGAACCGGCCATGCTCCACCCCGATCTTCCGGGCCTCATCGCCACACCCCCCTTGCGGGACCTCTGGCAGCCACTCCTGGAGGCCCTGGACGAGCTCTATCAGAGCCAAGGCTGCTGGGAATCCTCGGTTGCATTCCTCACATTAGAGAGCGTATTGGTTGAGCTATATCTAAGATTGGGCCTGAAATTCTCGGAGCGCCCCGAGGGGTTGTGGGTGGAAATCCAAATCCAAGGCTGAGGGGCCCCTTCGATGACGCCTGGGATCTTTTTTGCCCCTCCAGCTTTACACCCGTTGGGCCGGAGCATCTCCAGGGTTCACGCGCCCCTAGCTATGCGCAGGGCGGCGCGGTGGCCCCAGCAGTCGGTGGCATGGCCGCTGGGCGGTGTTAGGCAAAGCACTGGGTTTCTATCAGCGGTGGGGGCGATACTGGGTTGCCCCGGCGAAGCGGAAAGGGACGTGGGAAGCGCCGTAGACCCGATGTAAGTGGAAGGATTTCGGGCATGGTGGGGAGCCTTCCGGAGCAAAATGGATTCTCACCCCCGCACCCAGGCCACTGAGGCCCGAGTGGGCGACGGGAGTTCATCAATGAGATAAAACTAGAAAACATAATTACGATAATATGTCCTTTTGGATGACCCATGTCACGACCTCGCACGTTGCCGCAGGAAGGGATCCGGCGTACCATTACTTTCCGCCCCGATTTAGATGAGTCACTGGCTGTTCTGGCCGCTCGGCGGAGGGTTCCTATCTCTACTATCGTGGAGGAGTTGGTTGAGCGTGGGCTTCGTCCTGAGCAGACGTCCGAGGCCACTAAAGCGGTAGACTTCCCAACCGATTGGGACGGGGCCGATCTTCGGACCCGATTGATCGCGCTGAGAATGAGACAGAAGGACCTGGCTGGCCTGCTAGAGACCCACTTCAACAATCTTAATCGTTGGATCAGGGGCGCGACTCCTTACCCAACTGGGGTGCTAGACCAAATCAAAAATGCCCTCAAGGAATGGGACCCTGGAAAGCAGGAGAAATTCAGAATCGGTTCCCGATCACCTGTGGCATGAACGACAAAAATTTCACAGGGCCATATGCCGTTCTCTGCTTCCGCCCGAATTGGCGAAGAGGAGATAATCAAGGCCAATAATGGCTTTCAGAATTTGGGCGACCGGGATCCGGGCCGAAATTCTGAGATGGGTTTGGGTTTGTGAGCCTTCAAGGCCGCTTGAACGCCTGGGATGTCTTCAGGGCTAAATGGATATCGCATGAAGATTCGATCATTGAGCGTCGCCTCCGAAATGCCCAATGCATTCGCTAGGTCAACCTGCCGCATTCGAAGGAAATAAAGGCGTTCTCGAAGGTCAGACCCATCCCAATGGAGGGGGAAGTCCACTGCATAGGATTCGGGTGTCGATGTCGGACCGGTCGAAGTCGGATGCAGTCCCTGAACCACCAGTTCATCCACGAGGGTGGAAAGAGGAATCCTTCGCCGGACGGCAAGAACGGCCAGCTCCTCATCCAAATCGGGTCGAAATGTTATGGTGCGCCGGATTCCTTCCCGCGGCAGGGTGCGAGGACGTGACACGGGTGCCTCCAAATGCTCATTCAATCATAACAGTGATTAAATGATTTTATGTATCATCGCCCCAAGATTCTTAATATCAACTTATAAATATTGCAAACAGTAGAAATAATAATTATTGTGGAATCACAGTCTCCTCCTCTGCGCTTGCCACATCAAGCGGATTGGTTTGATTTGAACCCACAATTCAGAAATTGGATGACTTGGGGCCAAGAGAGCGAAGGGCCAGGACTCGACACAGGCTTGTTCTTTAAATTCATATAAGCATAAAAATGTTTTTATGATTAAACTAAATTATGATAATTAACTGTTTTGGCCATATTATAACTTTAATCATTATAGATGTTATAAATGAACAAAGTCCCATTGCTTCCTTCTGCGTTCATTCCAGTGTTCGGTTTATCCAGATTTGAACTCTTAATGGCTATGGAGAATCACTTTGGGGTCGGGACGTAGGCCAACAGGGGAGCCATTTTGACCCTGTCGCATGAGTTGCAGCACAAGTACATCACGGGAATGTCATAAGTCGTTTAGTTCCAATTCGCCCCGTGTCTCCATCTGTCGCTGGATGTCGCCTCCTCTGCACCAAGGCTGGATCTATAAGTGAATGAAAATAAACATGTTAGATTATAGTTGCGGGCTATGCGATTGGCCAGGGCGGGAAGTTCGAATCTTCTCGCCCCGACCAATCAGTACAAGGGAGCACCCGGCAACGGGTGCTCCCTTTTCCTTGCCCGGGGGAAAGATTCGAACTTCCGATCGGCAGTGGCGCGCAGGTAGCCCAAGCGGAGCACGCATGGCGTGCGCAGCGGTCCGCCGCAGGCGGATGGGCGTGCGCAGCCAATGCCGCGGGGTGAGCGACAGCGAACCGAAGTTCGAATCTTCTCGCCCCGACCAATCAGTACAAGGGAGCACCCCGCAACGGGTGCTCCCTTTTCGTTAGCTCGGATTCGCGCTTTCAGCCTGACCCTTCCCGGAGTGGCCAAGGTCGCCTAGCCCTGGGCGATCATGGCTGGGGCAGCGGCGGGAGCGGCGGCTTTCGCTGCGGCGGCCTGCTTGGCCTGCTTGGCCCTCTTGGCCTTCCTGGCCCGCTTGGCGGTGGCGGCCTTTTCGGGGGTGGGAGCGAGCTCCTGGTCTCCGGCAATCATGGCCGGGGCTTTGGGAATGGCCTGGGCAAACGTCGGCAACACGACCGCGGCTGCGATCAGTAGGATGGCAAGTTTGTTCATTGATATTCTCCGAATGAATCCGGCACGGCCGGTTGCAGTCCCGAGCAATCCCTGGGCCAGACAATATCATTATTGTTTTCAATAAATTATGTTTTTGCCGTCGTCCCGTCGGAACAAAACGACGGGGTTCGGCGCTCATATTGATGGGACCGGAAGGCCCATCGGGGTGGTTGGCGGCGCACCTTCATGGGCAAAAGAGGTTCATTAATTCTTACTATTTAGGTAAGAAAACAAAAAAGCATTGACGCCTGCAACATTCATCTGCCAGTCTGGTTAGGACAAGGAATTAATCTTTGTTTGTAATAAAAGTAATAAATACTCCGGGCGGATGTGGCCCATGGAGGTGCACCATGACTCAGATTGAAGGACGCGCCGGGATTCCGTTCATGGTCTGTCGCTGTCAAAGCGCCACCGTCTAGGCCCTGCCTGCAGCTTCTGCTGCACCTTTCCCTTCCTGAGGCTGGACCGATCCCGAGATCCGGGGAGCCGGTCCAAGCGCCACGATCCGTGGCTCATTCGGACCTTCGTCCGCATGCTCGTCATTCCTGGCAGGCGGGATACCGCTGCCTTGGTTCCATCGGCCGGAACCGCCCATTGCAGATTTTGGCCTCGCGGCCGCCGTGCCGCCTGAACCCATCGTCAACCACTCGACCCGTCCGGGTCCAAGGAGTCTTTCCATGAAAATGCACCTGCGCCAGTCCTCCGGAGCCTTCGCGCTCATCCTCGCCCTGACCGGCACCACGTTCGCCTCGGCCGACCAGCTGGCCGACATCAAGCAGGCCGGCGTGCTGCGGGTGGCGATCATCGACCAGAACCCGCCGTTCGGCCTCATCGACGAGAAGACCAAGGAGACCGTCGGCTACGATGTGGACTTCGCCAAGGCCTTCGCCGGCAAGATCGGCGTCAAGCTCCAGGTGGTGGGCACCAACCCAGCCAACCGGATCCCCCTGCTGCAGTCGGGCAAGGTCGACCTGATCGTCGCCGACCTGACCAACACGCCCGAGCGGGCCCAGGTGGTGGACTTCAGCTACACCTACTTCATTTCCGGCCAGCAGTTGCTGGTACCGGCCGGTTCTTCCAGCAAGCTGGCCGACTATGGCAGCCTCCGGGTTGGCGCGGTCAAGGGCACCACCGGCGAGCACCAGCTCAAGGCCAAGTTCCCCAACGTCAAGGCGATCAGCTATGACGACCTGCCCCAGGCGTTCCAGGCGCTCCGGTCGAGCAATGTCCAGGCCATCACCCAGGATGGTTCGGTCCTGGTCGATGCCCTGGCGCGCTCCCAGGACAAGGCCAGCTACAAGATCCTTCCCGGCTTCCTGTCGACCGAACTGATCGGCATCGGCGTCAAGAAGGGCGAAAAGGCCGTCCTCGACCTGGTGAACGGCACCCTGGTCAGCCTGGAGAAGAACGGTTCCGCCGCCAAGATCTACGACAAATGGTTCGGTTCCGGCGCCCTGGTCAACGTGCCCCGCGGCTTCAAGATCACCGTCGGCAAATAGCCATGGCCGTGCCTCCGGTGATCGAGTTCCGTGATGTCCACAAGTCCTTCGGCGCCCTGGAGGTCATTCGCGGCATCACGTTGACCATCGACCGCGGCAGCGTGGTCGTGGTCTGCGGCCCATCCGGGTCGGGGAAATCCACCCTGATCCGGATGGTCAACCGGCTCGAAGTTCCGACCCGGGGCGACATCCTGGTGGACGGGATCAGTTCCACCCACGCCCGGGGCGAGGAGTTGCGCCGGCTCCGCACCGGGGTGGGCTTCGTGTTCCAGCAGTTCAACCTGTATCCGCACATGAGCGCCCGCCAGAACGTCACCCTGGCCCTGCGCAAGGTGCTCGGGAAGACCCAGGCCGAAGCCGACGCGGTGGCCGACGAGGTGCTCGACCGGGTCGGCCTGGCCGACAAGGCCGGCAATTTCCCGGGCCAGCTTTCCGGCGGCCAGCAGCAGCGGGTGGCGATCGCCCGGGCCCTCGCCACCGGGCCCGATCTCCTGTTGTTCGACGAGCCCACCTCGGCCCTGGATCCGGAAATGATCGGCGAAGTGCTCACCGTCATCCGCCAGCTGACCCACCAGGGCATCACCCTGGTGGTGGTCACCCATGAGATGGGGTTCGCCCGGACCGTAGCCGACCGGATCCTGTTCCTGGACCAGGGCCGGATCGAGGAGGACGCCCATCCGGACGACTTCTTCGGCGCGCCCCGAAGTCCAAGGGCACGGCAGTTCCTCAGCCAGATCCTGTCACCCTTGCACACGGTGGGGGACTGAATGGGCCTCTCCATCGACTGGTCCGGCGTACTGACCGGGCAACCCCTGCACTGGCTCCTGTCGGGCCTGGCGGTCACCCTGGCCATCACCCTGGTCGCCAGCGGGATCGCCACGGTGGTGGCCGTGGGCCTGACGGCCCTGAGGCTGTCGCCGGTGGCTCCGGTGCGCCTCGCCACCCGGGCCGGGATCAGCGTGATCCGCAACACCCCGTTGCTGATCCAGCTGCTGGTGTGGTACTTCGTCGGCTTCGGCCTGCTGCCCCCGGGGCTGAAGGCCTGGATGACCGGCGACCACCCCTGGAGCGTCCTGCCGGGCCAGGTTTCGCTGTTCGCCCCGGAGTTCGCCGCTTCGGCCTGGGGGGTCGGGCTGTTCATCGGCGTCTTCCTTGCGGAGGAGCTCCAGGCCGGGCTCAACGCCGTGGCCCCGGGCCAGCGGGAGGCGGCCGCCAGCCAGGGCTTGAGCGGCTGGGACACCCTCGCCAAGATCCTCCTGCCCCAGGCCCTGCGCAACGCCTACCAGCCCGTGGTGGGCCAGTACCTGAACCTGATGAAGCTCACGTCGGTCACCTGCAGCATCGGCCTGGCGGAGATCACCTACCAGGCCCGGCAGGTGGAAAGCTTCAACAGCCACGCCTTCGAGGCCTTCGCCGTGGCGACCGTGCTCTACCTGGCGATCGGCTTCTGCCTGGAGCGGGTCCTGCTCGCCGGAAGGAGGGCCTGAGATGGGCCTCGATTTCACCATCATCGTCAAGAACTGGGACTACTTCCTGTGGGGCAGGACGTTCCAGGGCGACGTGGGCGGCCTGCTGCTCACCGTGCTCATGGCCCTGGCGGCCGGAACCCTTTCCCTGGTCCTGGGCATCGGCCTGGCCCTGGCCGGATGGCTTGGCCCCCGGCGGCTGCGCACGGTGCTGACCATGCTGGCCGACCTGGTCCGGGGCATCCCCCTGATCCTGGTCATCTTCTGGATCTACTTCCTGGTCCCGGCGCTGTTCCGGACCAAGGTGCCCGGGGCGCTTTCGGTGATCCTGGCCCTGGCCTGGTTCAGTTCGGGGGCGGTGATGCACACCACCCTGGCGGGCCTGGACGCCCTGCCCAGGGGCCACCGGGAGGCGGGCATCACCAGCGGACTGAGCGAGGGCCAGGTGTTCACGGCCCTGCTCCTGCCCCAGGCCCTGCGCAACCTGGTGCCTTCGTACGTGGCCCTGTTCGCCTCGATGATCAAGGACACCTCGCTGGCGTTCATCCTGAACGTCCCGGAACTCACCATGACCGCCAACCAGGTGAACACCCGGGCGCAGATCTACCCGGCGGAGATCTTCCTGTTCACGGCGGCGGTCTACTTCGTGCTCTGCTCCGGCCTGTCCTGGGCCGCCCACGGGCTGGCCCTCGGGCTGCAGCCGGGACATGGGGTCTAGCTTCCGCCTTCCCGCAACCCGCCCCAGGCACGGGCCCCTTCCGGCTCGATCAGGATCAGGATCAGGCTTCGGGCAGGGGCAGCCCTGGTGTTGCTATTATTATGGACATACACTAACCGGCAGGGGGTGAGCATGGATGGTGATTTGCCTGAGTCCGACTGGAAGACCCTGCGCAAACTCCATGACCTCGCGCTGGAGCGTTTCTGCCAGCGCGTGCTTACCGACATTGAGCGGATCAATTCGACTCCGGGCAAGAAGGCTCACGCCCGTTACCTTGAAATATTTCAAGTTATTGAAGAGCAGGACAAGGAAATCGAATGGATCTTCAATGACCTCACCCGGTCCAACGCCATGGAGCACCTGTGCGCCATGCACACCCGCGGACTGCTGGCCGAGAGCGAATTCGCCCTGCTGTCCCAGGTAACGCAGGACCAGGTGAAGGCCTTCCTGGAGGATCCCCTGTTCTAGCGGCCGGCCGCCTGGAGCAGCTCCCTGGCCCCGGCCCGCCAGTTCCGGTAGTGCAGGGTGAAGGCGCAGCCGCAGATCACGCAGCCGGCGCCGCCCAGGGCGACCGTGAGCGGCGCGCCCAGGCGATGGGCGAGCAGGCCCGCCAGCAGTCCGCCCACCGGGGCCATGCCCAGGAACATCATGGTGTAGATGGACATGACCCGGCCGCGGAAGGCGTCGGGGACCATCATCTGGATCAGGGTGTTGGTGGCGGCCATCTCCACCATGTAGGTGTAGCCCACCGCCAGCATGAGCGGGATGGACAGCCACAGCGAGCGCGACCAGGCGAAGGCGATCAGGCTGAGCCCCAGGAGCAGCGACGTGGCCGCGATCCAGCGGCCCAGCCCGTGGAAATGCGGCCGGCAGGCCAGGGTGAGCGCCCCGGCCAGGGCGCCGGCGCCGCTGGTGCCCATGAGCAGGCCGAAGGTGCGGGAGCTGCCGTGGAACACCTGGGCGGCGAAGATCGGCATGAGCACCCCGTAGGGCGTGCCCAGCAGGCTCAGCAGGCCGAGCAGGAGCAGCAGGCTGCGGATGGGCAGGGTGCGCCGGACCATGGCGAAGCCTTCCGCCAGGCGGCGCGCATGGGACTGGGGCTCGGTCGCCACCGGGGCTTCCCGGGGCGGGAAGGTCATCGCCAGGAGCCCGGCGATGACCGCCAGGTAGCTGACCGCGTTCAGGAAAAAGCACCAGCCTTCGCCCACCACCGCCACCAGCACGCCGGCCAGGGCCGGCCCGGCGATGCGCGCGCCGGTCACCATGGAGGAATTGAGCGCCACCGCGTTCATCAGGTCGGGCCGGGGCACCACCCGGGCCACGAACACCTGGCGCCCCGGGTTGTCGAAAGCGTTGGTGACCCCCAGCAGCAGGGCCGAGATGAACAGGTGCCAGATCCGCACCTGGTGGCTCAGGGTGAGCAGGGCCAGGACCAAGGCCAGGGTCATGGCCACGGTCTGGGTGGTGAGCAGCAACCGGCGCGAAGGCACCCGGTCCGCCACCAGCCCGCCCACCGGGGCCAGGATGAACACCGGGATCAGGTTGCAGAAGGACATGAGGCCGAGCATGGCGGCCTTCCCGGTCAGCCGGTAGACCAGCCAGCTCAGGGCGACCATCTGCATCCAGGTGCCGATCAGCGAAACGATCTGGCCACTGCAGAAAAGACGGTAGTTGCGATGCCGCAACGAGCGAAGGGAGTCCGGCAAAGCGATCATTGCTTAATCTTGCCACAACAAGAGTCCCGGTGGCCGATAGGATGCTCTGTCGCCCAGGAGGCCCATGTCGCCGACCACTCCCAGCGCAGCGCCCGGCTCGCCGGGCTGAGCGGGGCGCTCCGGGACGATCCCATGGGACCGGAATGGCGCCTGTCTTGGCATAAGCCGTTGTCTAGAATTAACCTGAACAGATCCTTGCGGCCCCGGCATAAGGGGCCGTAGCGGAATAACCTGAACTGCACAGGTTATTCCGCAACGCCCCCTAACCATTGCCATTAACCCGTGTTCCGGCATAGGGTGGCGCAACAAAATGCCCGGAAAAGCGCTGGTCATTTCGTAACGCCACCAAAATCATATAGCCGGGCCGGGTTGTCCACCAGGATGCGCCGGCGCAGCTCCGGGTCCGGCGCCCAGTCCTGGAGCAGGTTGCGCAGCAAGCCGGTGTCCGGCATGCGGCCCATGGCCACGTGCGGCCAATCGCTGCCCCAGACCATCCGCTCCGGCGCCGCCTCGATCAGCGCCTGGGCCAGCGGGGTCATCTCCGCGGAGTGTTCCCAGTCGTCGGCCAGCCGGTAGGCGCCGGACAGCTTGACCCACCAGCCGTGCTCCACCACCAGTTCGCGCATGGCGAGGAAGGCGGGATGCTTCAGCCCCAGCGCGGCCGGCATGTGGCCCATGTGGTCGAGCGTCCCGGGGCAGGGCAGCCTGCGCATGCGCGGCAGCAGCCCGGGCAGTTCCCGGCCGTCGGCCAGGAACTGCATGTGCCAGCCCAGCGGGGCGATGCGCCGGGCCAGGGTCTCCATGGCGTCGAAGCCCAGGCCGCCGCCCGGGAACGACACGTTGATGCGCAGCCCGCGCACCCCGGCGGCGTGCAACGCTTCCAGCTCCCGGTCGGTCACCTCCGGCCCCACCACCGCCACCCCGCGCAGCCGGTCCGGGTGGCGGCCCAGCACCTCCAGCAGGTAGCGGTTGTCGGTGCCGTAGACGCTGATCTGCACCAGGACCCCCCGGGAGCATCCGACGGCGTCCAGATGGTCCAGATACCGGGCCTCGGGCGCCGGCGGCGGGGTGTAGCTGCGCCCGGCGACCATCGGGTGGCCGGCGCCGTCGGCGATCACGTGGGCATGGCAGTCGCAGGCTCCGGGCGGCAGGTGGAACGCGGCCGGAGCGATCACGTCCAGGGGGGGGAGGCAAAGGGGGGCGCCGGGGAGGGCGGCTTCGGGTGGCATCGGCGATCTCCTGGGAAAGTGCCATGATGGGAACCGGTTGACGTAGAATGATGGGTGAATGATTTTATGTCTTTTCAACAAGATGGGGGGATCGATGAAGACCGTTCAGCTCGCCTATGGTAAGACCGGGCTCAGCATCGCCGTCCCCGATAGTGCCCTGGTCATCGAGCCGCGGCACCTTCCCGGCCTGGCCGACGAAGCCGGGGCGGTGGCCGCGGCCCTGCGCAACCCCATCGGCACGGCCCCGCTCAAGGACCTGGTCAAGTCGACCGACACGGTGGCCATCGTCATTTCCGACATCACCCGGCCGACGCCCAACGAAAAGCTGGTGCCCTGGCTGATCAACGAGCTCAAGCACGTCCCCCTGAAGAACTTCGTGATCGTCAACGGCGTGGGCAGCCACCGCGCCAACAGCCGGGAAGAGCTGATCCAGATGCTCGGACGGGACATCGTCGATACGGTGCGGATCGAGAACCATGACGCCTTCGACGACAGCAAGCTGGCGCACGTGGGCCGCAACAGCTACGGCTCCGAAATCTACCTGAACAAGACCTACGTGGAGGCGGACTTCAGGATCGTCACCGGCTTCATCGAGCCGCACTTCTTTGCGGGCTTCTCCGGCGGCCCCAAGGGCATCAACCCCGGGATCGCCGGGATCAAGACCATCCTGGACTTCCACAACGCCGTGATGATCGGCCATCCCAACACCACCTGGGGCCTGATGGAGGGCAACATCCTGCAGGACGCGGCGACCCAGAACTGTCTGATGGCCAAGCCCGGCTTCATGCTGAACGTGACCCTGAACGGCAACAAGGAGATCACCAACGTGTTCGCCGGCGATGTCATCCAGGCGCACCGGGTCGGCTGCGAATTCGTCAAGGAAAATGCCATGTATGCCGTGGACCAGCCGTTCGACCTGGTCATCACCACCAACTCCGGCTATCCCCTGGACCAGAACCTCTACCAGACCGTCAAGGGCATGAGCGCAGCCGCCCTGATCGTCCGCCAAGGCGGCGTGATCGTCAGCACCTCGGAATGCTCCGATGGCGTGCCCAATCACGGCAACTACGCCAAGATCCTTCAGATGCGCGAAACGCCCCAGGAGCTGCTGGAGATGATCGAGGATCCCTCCTTCAGCATGTTCGACCAGTGGCAGGTGCAGGTGCAGGCCATCATCCAGAACAAGGCCGACTGCTACCTGTACTCGACCCTGGACGACGCCACCGTGCGCCAGGCCAAGTTCAAGCCCCTGGCCGATGCGGAACAGGCCCTGGCCGCGCTGATCGAAAGCCGCGGGCCCGGCGCCAGCGTGGCGGTGCTCCCCTATGGCCCCCTGACGATCCCCTACGTCAAACCCCGCTGAGGCCATGCGGGCCGTCCCGGACGCCCACCCAACGCACTGGAGCCTGCGCACCAGCCGGCTGGCCGTCGCCGTGGGCGCGGTGCTCATCCTGCTGGTGGTGGCGTCCACCCTGGGCTCGATCATGGTCCTGCGCCGCCAGGAGACCGACGTCTGGCGCAAGCAGATGGCCAGCCATTCGCTGATCCTGGCCGATCACGCCTTCCAGAACATGACCACCGCCTACCTGGCGCTGGACGGCATGGCCGAGCGGATCCGGGCCGTGGGGATCCAGGATGAAGCCGGCATGGCCCGCTTGGGCACCGCCAGGATCCACCAGATGCTCAAGGACCAGGTGCAGAACGTGCCCCAGGTGGACGTGGCCAGCATCGTGGCGGCCAACGGCGAGGTGATCAACTTCAGCCGCAGCTATCCGCCGCCGCCCATCAACCTGGCCGACCGCGACTACTTCCAGGCCCACTCGAAGCACCGGGGCGTGGACAACTTCATCAGCGTGCCGGTGCGCAACAAGGGCAACGGCAAGTGGGTCTTCTACATCAGCCGCCGGCTGGAGAACGCCCGCGGGCAGTTCCTGGGCCTCGTGCTGGTGGGCATCTCCGTGGACGTGTTCACCGACTTCTACCAGCGCTTCGGCACCAGCCTGGGCGAGGGCGCCTCGCTCGCCCTGTACCGCAGCGATTTCACCGTGCTGACCCGCTGGCCGAGGCTCGACTCGCTGATCGGCAAGCGCAACACGCTGGGCTCCACCTACACCATCGTCGGGCTGCAAGGCCGGACCGAGGGCGTGGCCTACACCACCGGGCCGCGCCAGGCCGAGGATGGCCGGTCCGTGGCCCGGCTCGGCGCGGCGCGGGTGGTGGAGCGCTTTCCGCTGATCGTCAACCTCACCGTCAGCGAGGACTTCTACCTGGCCAACTGGCGGCACTCGGTGAAAGTGATCGCGGCCATGGCCAGCGCCAGCATCCTGGTGCTGGTGCTGGCCCTGACGGTCCTGGTCCGGGCCATCCGGCGCCGGGAGTCGGACCTGCTGGAGACCCTGGAGCTCAAACGCCAGGCCGAAGCGGCCAATGCCGCCAAATCCACCTTCCTGGCCACCATGAGCCACGAGATCCGTACGCCCATGAACGGGGTGCTGGGCATGTCCGAACTGCTGCTGCACACCCGCCTGGACCCGGAGCAGGACGAATACGTGCGCACCGTGCTCAACTCCGGCCGCCAGCTCATGGCCATCATCGCCGAGGTGCTGGACTTCTCCAAGATCGAGGCCGGGATGATGCGCCTGGAGAGCGTGCCGTTCAATCCCCGGGCCCTGGTGGCCGACCTGGCCTCGCTCTACACCGAGAACTGCCGCAAGAAGGGCCTGCGCATCGAAAGCGCCGTCGCCGACGACGTGCCGGTCTCGGTGCTGGGCGACCCGGTGCGCCTGCGCCAGGTCATCTCCAACTTCATCAGCAATGCCGTCAAGTTCACCGAACAAGGCGGCGTGGCCATCCAGGTCGCCTGCCGTGCGGCGCCGTCCGGGCCGCAGCGGCGCCTGCGCTTCGCGGTGCGCGACACCGGCATCGGCATCACCGCCGCGGACCGCGACCGGCTGTTCACGCCCTTCACCCAGGCCGACGGCACCATCACCCGCCGCTACGGCGGCACCGGCCTGGGCCTGGCCATCAGCCGCAGCCTGGTGGAACTCATGGGCGGGCAGATCGGCGTGGACAGCCAGCCCGGAGCGGGTTCGGAATTCTTCATCGAGGCCGATTTCCCCCTGGCGGACCCCGCCCCCGACCAGCCCGGCGTGCCCGAGGTCCAGGGCGTCCTGGGCACCCCCGCCCGGCCCATCCACGTGCTGCTGGCCGAGGACAACGTGATCAACCAGAAGCTGGCCGGCACCCTTCTGGCCAGGCTGGGCTGCACCTTCGAACTGGCCGGCAACGGCCTGGAGGCCGCCGCCGCCGCGGCCCGCGGCGGCTTCGAACTGGTGCTGATGGACTGCATGATGCCCGATATGGACGGCTACGAAGCCACCCGGCGCATCCGCCTGCACGAAGCGGAAGCATCCCTGGCCCGCCTGCCGATCATCGCCCTCACCGCCAACGCCACCAGCGACGACGTGGCCCGGTGCCTGGAGGCTGGCATGGACGACTTCCTCAGCAAGCCATACTCCACCCGGGCGCTGCGCGAGAAGCTGGCACGGTGGACCCGTTCCGGATCTGCTTCTGAGACTTAATCCATGGAAAAAAATCGATTACCCATGAATAAAATTTGAATTAGTCGTCCCAGCCTTTCATACTAAAAGCCATCAGCAAATGGTCTCCAGCCGATGGGCATCCGGGCTGCGCTGGAGTTTCAGTCGATCGAGGTGCACCATGAGCTTGAACATTGTGGGCAAGAGCGTCCAGCGATTGGATGCCGTCGAGAAGGTGACCGGCAAGGCGCGCTATTCCGAGGATTTTTTCGAGCGTGACATGCTGGTGGGGAAAGTCCTGCGCAGCCCCTACGCCCATGCCCTGGTCAAGCGCATCGATGTCAGCAAGGCCCAGGCCCTGCCCGGGGTGGAGGCGGTGCTGCTGCCCAAGGACCTGCCGGCCATCAAGTTCCCCACGGCGGGGCACCCCTGGTCGCTGGATGTGGCGCACCGGGATGTGGCCGACCGGCTGATCCTCACCGGGAAGGCCCGGTTCGTCGGCGACGCGGTCGCCGCGGTGGTGGCCACGGACCTGCTGGTCGCGGAACAGGCGCTGCACCTGATCGAGGTGGAGTACGAGGTGCTGCCGTTCGTGCTGACCCCGGAGGACGCCATGAAGGAAGGCGCGCCGGTCATCCACGAGGAGCGGCCGAACAACATCCTCAGCTCCTTCGGCACCCAGTACGGCGATATCGAGGCCGAACTGGCCAACGCCGACCGGGTGTTCGAGGGCGAGTACGAAACCAGCATCGTCCAGCACTGCCACCTGGAAAACCAGACCGCCTTCGCCTACCAGGACACCCACGGCCGGATCGTCGTCAACTCCTCCACCCAGATCCCGCACATCGTCAGGCGCATCGTCGCCCAGGCCCTGGGCCTGCGCTGGGGCATGGTGCAGGTGATCAAGCCGTACATCGGCGGCGGCTTCGGCGCCAAGCAGGACGTGGTGATCGAGCCGCTGGTGGCGGCCATGAGCCTGGCCGTCCATGGCCGGCCGGTGCGCTGCACCTTCACCCGCGAAGAGGTGTTCATCGATTCGCGCACCCGCCACTCCATGAAGATCCACCTGCGCATCGCCGCCTCCAATGCCGGCAAGCTGCACGGCATCGAGGTCAAGGTGCTGAGCAACACCGGCGCCTACGCCTCCCACGGCCATTCCATCGCCATGTCCACGGGGACCAAGTTCCGTCCCCTGTATCACTTCCGCAGCTTCAAGTTCGAGCCGAAGACGGTCTACACCAACCTGCCGGTGGCCGGGGCCATGCGCGGCTACGGCGTGCCGCAGATGTTCTTCGCGCTGGAAAGCCTGCTGGAGGACATCGCCCGGGAACTCAAGCTCGACCCCATCGAATTCCGCCGGATGAACCTGATCAGCGTCGGCCACCAGGACCCGCTCACCAAGAACGTGGTGCGCTCCTTCGGCATCCCCGAGTGCATCGCCAAGGGCAAGGAGCTGATCCGCTGGGACGAGAAGAAGCGCGCCTACGCCAGCCAGACCGGCCACCTCAGGCGCGGCGTGGGCATGGCCTGCTTCAGCTACGCCTCGGGCACCCATCCGGTCGGGCTGGAACTGGCCGGCGCCCGGATCGTCATGGCCCAGGACGGCTCGGTCACCCTGCAGGTGGGCGCCACCGAAATAGGCCAGGGCAGTGACACCGTGTTCGCCCAGATCACCGCCGAGGTGCTCGGCCTGCCCATGGACATGGTCCACGTGGTCACGGTGCAGGACACCGACATCACCCCGTTCGACACCGGCGCCTACGCCTCCCGGCAGACCTTCGTCACCGGCGTCGCCGTGCGCAAGGCGGCGCTGGAGGCGCGCGACCAGGTGCTGGCCATCGCCGCCCGCAAGTGCGGCCTGAACCCGGAAGAGCTGGACATCCGCGGCTGCCAGATCGTCGAAAGGGCCCTGGACCGGACCTTGTGTTCGCTGGAAGACGTGGCCATGGACAGCTACTACGACCGGATCTACGCCGATCCCATCAAGAGCGACGTGTCCGCCAACGTGCGGGTCAACGCCATGTCGTACGGCGTCACCTTCATGGCGGTGGAAGTGGACATGGAGACCGGCAAGATCGAGGTGCTGGAACTCTACAACGTCCATGACTCCGGCGTGATCATCAATCCGAAGCTGGCCGAAGGCCAGGTGCACGGCGGCGTCAGCATGGCCCTGGGCGCCGCCCTGCTGGAGCAGCTGCTGTTCGACCCGGCCACCGGCAAGCCCCTGAACAACAACCTGCTGGACTACAAGCTGCCGACCATGCTGGACACCCCCAGGATCCATGCCGCGTTCGTGGAGACCGTGGATGCGGCCGGATCGTTCGGCTCCAAGTCCCTGGGCGAATGCCCGGTGATCTCGCCCGGGCCGGCCCTGCGCAATGCCGTGCTGGACGCCACCGGCGTGGCCTTCAACAAGATCCCCCTGTATCCCCAGGTGGTGTTCGAGAAGTTCAAGGCAATGGGATTGCTGTGTGAGAGGAGCGTGGAAGATGTTCAACATCTCAGTCCTGCAAGAGCCTGAAACGCTGGAGGCCGCGGTGGCCATGCTGAAGGCCGACGCGGACCTGCGGGTGATCGCCGGCGGCACCGACGTGCTGATCCGCATCCAGCACGGCGGTGACGGCTGGTCCCGGCTGCTGAGCCTGCGCAGCATCAAGTCGCTCGAGACCATCAGCCTGCGCGGGGACGGCACCATCGTGATCGGCGCCACCGCCCCGTTCGCCAAGATCTTCCTCGACCCGATCATCCGCGAGCACCTGCCGAGCCTGGCCGAGGCCGCGGTGTCCATGGGCGGCCCGCAGATCCGCAACGTCGCCACCATCGGCGGCAACATCTGCAACGGCGCGGTCTCGGGCGACAGCGCCTCCACCCTGTTCGCCCTGGACGCCCTGCTCAAGCTGGAAAGCCAGGACGGCGAGCGGATCATCCCGATCCACGAGTTCTACGCGGGGCCCGGCAAGGTGCACCTGCGGCCCGGCGAACTGCTGACCGCCGTGCTCATCCCCCGGGACAGCTACCAGGGCACCGGCGGCCACTACATCAAGTTCGCCATGCGCAAGGCCATGGACATCGCCACCCTGGGCGTTTCGGTGGTGTGCCGGGTGCGCGCGGGGAAGTTCCAGGACCTGCGCATCGGCCTGGGCGTCGCCGCGCCGGTGCCGATCCGCTGCCTGGAGGCGGAAGCCTTTGCCCGGGGCCTGGAAGTCACCCAGGCCAACTGCCGGGAGATCGGCAGGCTGGCGGTCAAGGCCTCCAAGGCCCGGACCTCCTGGCGCGCTTCCAAGGATTACCGGGAACACCTCATCGAAGTCCTGACAGAACGGGCCGTGCTGGAAGCGGCCAAACGCGCCGGAGGCCTCCATGCTGAATAGCAACACCGCGGGCATCGCGACTCTGAGGCAGCTCGCCCTCACCGTCAACGGCAAGCCCTACGCCTTCCAGGTGGATATCCGGGAGACCCTGCTCGACGTGCTGCGGAACCGGATGCAGTTCACCGGCGTCAAGCAGGGCTGCGCCGTGGGCGAGTGCGGCGCCTGCACCGTGCTGGTCGACGGCACCCCGGTCAATTCCTGCATCTACCTGGCCATGTGGGCCAACGGCAAGACCGTCACCACCATCGAAGGCCTTGAGAAGGACGGGGAACTGTCCGAAGTGCAGGCGGCGTTCGTGGAAGAAGGGGCGATCCAGTGCGGCTTCTGCACCCCGGGCCTGGTGCTCTCCACCACCGCCCTGCTGGACAGCGGCCGGACCTTCACCGAAGATGAGATCCGCCGCGAACTGTCGGGCCACCTGTGCCGCTGCACCGGCTACCAGAAGATCTTCGACGCCGCGGCGAAGGTCCTGAACAAATAGAGGATTCCCCCCATTCCAGGTATTCTGTCTGCCCGTGGGCTTTTGCCCATCTTTGTATATACATATCTGTACATCTTGAAGGAGTCAGACCCATGCTGGTCACCACCATCCCGCCCGATATCGACATCGCCCGTGCCGCCACCATGCTGCCCATCGATCAGATCGCCGCCAAGCTCGGCATCGACCCGGAGGCCATCGAACCGTACGGCAAGACCAAGGCCAAGATCTCGCTCAACTTCTACAAGCAGGTCCAGGACAATCCGGTCGGCAAGCTGATCCTGGTCACCGCCATCACCCCCACCCCGGCCGGGGAAGGCAAGACCACCACCACCATCGGCCTGACCGACGCCCTGAACCGCCTGGGCCGCAAGGCCGCCCTGTGCATCCGGGAACCGTCCCTGGGCCCGTGCTTCGGCATCAAGGGCGGCGCGGCCGGCGGCGGCTATGCCCAGGTGGTGCCCATGGAGGACATCAACCTGCACTTCACGGGCGACTTCCACGCCATCGGCGTCGCCCACAACCTGCTTTCGGCCACCCTCGACAACCACATCACCCACGGCAACGCGCTGCGCATCGATCCCACCCGCATCGTCTGGAAGCGGGTCATGGACATGAACGACCGGGCCCTGCGCCACATCATGGTCGGGCTGGGCGGCACCGCCAACGGCCAGCCCCGGGAGAGCGGCTACGACATCACCGTGGCTTCGGAAGTGATGGCCGTGTTCTGCCTCGCCGAGTCCCTCACCGAGCTCAAGGAGCGCCTGGGCAGGATGGTGGTCGCCTCCAGCTACGACAAGAAGCCGATCACCGCCGCGGACCTGAAGGTGCACGGCGCCATGGCCGCCCTGCTCAAGGACGCGCTCAAGCCCAACCTGGTGCAGACCCTGGAGCACAACCCGGCGTTCGTCCACGGCGGACCGTTCGCCAACATCGCCCACGGCTGCAACAGCCTGATCGCCACCAAGCTGGCGCTGCGCCTGGCCGACTACACCGTGACCGAAGCGGGCTTCGGCGCCGATCTGGGCGCCGAGAAGTTCATCGACATCAAGTGCCGCCAGGCCGGCCTGGGCCCGGACGCGGTGGTGCTGGTGGCGACGGTGCGGGCCCTCAAGATGCACGGCGGCGTCGCCAAGGACCGGCTGTCGGTGCCGGACGTGGCCGCGGTGGAGAAGGGCATGGCCAACCTGCTGAAGCACATCGAGAACATCAAGGGCTGGGGGCTGCCGGTGGTGGTGGCGGTCAACCACTTCAGCAGCGACAGCGACGAGGAGGTGGCCGCGGTGCAGCAGGGCTGCGCCGCCGTCCACGTGAAGGCGATCCGCGCGACCCACTGGGCCGAAGGCGGCGCGGGCGCGCTGGACCTGGCCAGGGAGGTCGTGCACCTGACCAGCGCGGCCGAGCCCCAGCTCCAGTTCACCTATGAAGACGAGCTCCCGCTCTGGGAGAAGGTGCGCACCGTGGCCCAGCGCATCTACGGCGCCGACGACATCATGGCCGACATGAAGGTGCGCAACAAGTTCAAGGCCCTGGAAGAGGCCGGCCACGGCAGGCTGCCGGTGTGCCTGGCCAAGACCCAGTACTCGTTCTCCACCGATCCCGCCCTGCGCGGCCGGCCCAGGCACTTCGACGTGGTGATCCGCGACGTGGCCCTGTCGGCCGGGGCCGGGTTCGTGGTGGTGCTGACCGGGGACATCATGACCATGCCGGGCCTGCCCAAGGTCCCGGCCGCCGAGATCATCGACATCGATGACGACGGCAACATCATCGGCCTGTCCTGATCCTGCTGGCGTCCACCTGCCTGCGCCTGCCGGATGGCCCGGCACCGGTCCGCGCGGGGAGTGGCAGCTTTTTCGCGGAGCCGCGGTTCCTGCTGCTGTGGTCGGTGTTCTTCGTGAACATCGCCACCGGCATCCTGCTGATCGCCCTGGCCCGCCCCATGCTCGAGGAATCGGCCGCCCTGGCCCATGGCTCCGCCATCCCGGCGGTGACCGCCGTGGCTTTGATGGGGCTCTGCAACGGCCTGGGCCGCCTCGGCTGGTCCAGCCTTTCCGACCGGCTGGGCCGGACTGCCACCTGGATGCTCATGTTCCTGGTCCAGGGTCTGGTGTTCTACCTGCTCCGGGGCAGCGCCTCGCCCCTGGCGCTGGCCGTGGGCCTGTGGCTGATCGCCAGCTGCTATGGCGGCGGTTTCGCCATCTGCCCGGCGCTGGTGGCCGACACCTTCGGCCCGGCCCGGGCGCCTGGCATCTATGGGCTGTCGCTCACCGCCTGGGGCGCCGCCGCCCTGCTCAGCCCGCCCCTGGCGGCCTGGCTGCGGGAAGCGCTCGGGTCCTACACGGCCATCCTCGGCTATTGCGCCCTGGCCAGCGTGGCGGGGTTCGCCCTGGTCATGGCCCTGGGCCGGACCCTCCGCCAGCCGGCGCCAGCGGTCTGATCGGCTCCAGATTCAGAGGATGATGCAGCTTTCGCAGCACCTTGGCACCGGCTCCAGCGCCGGCGGCTTACCGGCCGGCCTGGTGATCCGTTCCCTCGGCTGGCCGTGCATCAGGCGGATGTCAAGGGTCTTTTCGGCGGTTCGGAACTTCCAATCGTCGGTGTAAGCGTTCAGGCCCCCTTTCGGAGGCCGGATGCATAGGAATTCTTTGTTTTTTCTCAATCAGAATTTCCCTGGCGCTCCACCGGCAGCCCCAAATCCCGTCCAGGGCCACCGAGCCAAAACCACACGAATAAGGCAAAAAACGTTAGTTCAGCCATTTCATCCTCCAAAACCAAGGAATTGCCGCAGGGCAAGGTCGAGACCCAGCACCCACAGGCAGATGAGAAACCAGCGGCGGAACGTCACTTCACTGACCCGCAGCCGGACCCGCCCCCCGACCCACATACCCAGCAGAGCGGGGGCCACGGCTAAGCTGGACAACCCAAGGCCACTAAGCCGGAAGGCGCCCCCTCCCAAGAGTCCCGCCGCCAGCGCGATCGTGGAAACGGTGAATGACAGGCCGAGCGCCTGGATAAGGTCCTCCTTGCCCAAGCCGAGAGCCTGGATAAACGGAACGGCGGGAATGACGAAGACACCGGTTCCTCCCGTGATCATGCCGGTGGTCAGGCCGACCAGGGGCGCCCAGCGGTTTTCCAGTCGTTGGGGAACGGTCATCTGCCGTGCCAACAGGCCAAACCCCGCATAGACCATCAGCGCGGCTCCGAGTCCGGTGGTAAGCCAGCCGGAACCGCCGTGGACCAACAACCGGGACCCGGCCAGGGTGCCTACGACGATGCCAAGCCCCTGGCGAAGTTCCTTGCGGCCCACGCTATGGTGGACATGGACCTGAAGGAACGCCCGAGCATCGAAATCGTCAAGGCGGTGGCCGGGGGTTTCGCCGAGATCGGCATCATCTCAGACGCCGTCGATCCAGGCTGCCTGAAGCTGCTGCCCTTTGCCACCGACCGGCTCGTGTTGGTGGTTGCCCGTGCCAACCCACTTTCTGCCCGCCGGAGCATCGCGTTCCGGGAAATCCTTCGACAGGACTTTATAGGACTGAGTCGAGGCAGCCCTCTGCAGGACTTCGTCGAGGACAAGGCCGCCCGAGCCGGCCACCCCCTTTCATTCCGGGACCGGACCCCTACCTTCGAGGGGATTGGCCCACTGGTGGCGCAGGATGTGGGCATGGGCATCCTGCCTCAAACCGCAGCGGGCCGGTGGCGCAGGTCCATGGCCATCCAACCGATCAAGCTCACCGACGCCTGGGCGGTCCGCCACCTTTCCTTGTGCATGCTCCAGTTCGAGGCGCTTGCTCCGCACACCCGGGAACTGGTCAGGCACTTGACCGGATCTGGCCCTGGCATTACTTCCGTCCGCCCTTCAGTCCGATGACCAGCGTTCGTTTGGCCTGGGTAACCTGGGCTCTCCGGAACTGGCCCGGCATGGGCGGCCATCAGCGGGCATGTTCCATCTCCAAGGTGGAACTCAGGCCACTGCGGGCGGAAGGACCCCATCCCGTTTTGCCTGTATCGCCCGGCTCAGCCAGTCGAGGAGGCTTACGCCGCGCCGATGGGTCGTGCCGGCGAGGGTCAGGATTCGTTCGGCGAACCTGCCACCGGTGCGCGCTGCAAATTGGCCTTCGGGGTCCGCCGGCTCCGCATGAGGGCAGTCCGGGAAGCCGCAGCGGAAGGTGGTCGTTGCGGAAGCAGCCTGGGCGGGATCCCGCACATCCAGTTCGAAACTCATCTCCTGGTCGGTCAAATGGAGCAGCACTTCCGTGGGCTCGAAGTACGCATGGAGCCAGCCGCCCAGGGACAGCAAAAGGCCGAGGGGGATCGCTCGGTGTCTGGTGCTGGATGGGATTTGCATGAATTCACCTCGATCTGGCGACCTTCGAATAAGGCAGGAGTCCAGTTCGGACGGAATCAAAAATGAATTAAAAATTATAATAGTTCCCCTTGCCCTTTGTTTGTCCGGTTGCTGCCACCCGAGTGCGGCGCCATGGATCGGCCCGAAGCTGACGCCGGAGATGAGTACGGGTTTTGGGAACGGGGAGGAGCGCAGATCTAAAATTGGACGTGAAGGACATCCCAATAGCCAGCACTGGGCCCCCCATTTGGAAGCATGGATGCCGTGGCGTTTGCGCGGAATTCCATTGCGCATGATCTCCGCGCCCTGCGCGAGGCCATCGGGCTGACCCGGGCCAAGTTGTCCAGGGGGTTGAAGCAGTCGCAGGCATTCGTCAGCGGCGCCGGGAGCGGCACGTCCTGGCGGTGCTGAAGGCGTGGGGCTTCCCGAAGACCGCAGGCGATGAATGGGTGTCTAAATATTAAAAATTGCATTGAATCGGGGGACTTGCCCTTGACCCTCTGGACAAGCGCATTTTTGGGGCGTAAATGAGACGCTTTGTTGGGCTGAAAAATATTGTTCATTTACTATATTTTTCATACAAAATTAATGAGTCTCAACCGCTCCTTGCTCGTCTTTCCGGCCGGTACGGTCGGATTGACCCGGTACATGGCCAGGAACGGGGCGCCTTTCAGGCGGGCGGACGTCAGGGATAACCATGGATGGCCTGGATGTGGATAGAACCATAAGATTGTCTGAATAGAGTGCATATTATGCATTTTATTATAATATATTTTACATATATAATTACATATATTTTATAAAGTAATTGATGAATTTTTTACTGAATTTAGCATCATCGAATATTTGGTAAAGGGGTTATTTAAATTGGGTTGGCTGCAAACAGCGCGGTTTGCATGCCGTCATCGGTTAGGCGGGTGAACAGCGGAAAGGCCTGGACATCGGCAAAGCCTTGCAAGGGCTTGTGGGCTCAGCCCCGACCGGCCAACGAAGCCGCGGTCTTTTCCGGATCGGGCAGCCCACCGGAGGGCTGGCGCGGCCGCGCCACACTAGCCCCGTGAACGATAAAACATAAATCTAACGTGGGCCCCTGGCACCGTCAGACCCTGGCACGAGCAGCACGGTTGCTAGATGCCGTGCATCTTGTAGAAGTACCAGGCGGTCAGGGCGAAGCCGACCCCGATCACCAGGAACCGCACCGTGCGCCGGCCGACCCGGTGCGCCATGCTCGATCCGACCAGGGCGCCCAGGCAGGCGGTCACGGCCATCATCACGGCCATCCACCAGACGATGTTGCCGGGGTGGAACATGAACTCGTACAGGAGGAAGGCCAGGATGGCCACGCCGTTGATGGAGATGGCCAGGAAGTTCTTCAGGCCGTTCATCTGGTGGATGTCCTTGAGCCCCAGCAGGCTCAGGGCCGCCAGCATGAGGATGCCGTTGCCGGCGCCGAAGTAGCCGCCGTAGACCCCCACCAGGAACTGGAAGGCGATGGCCCCGGTCCACCAGGCGGTGGTGCGTTCGCGGTCATGGGCGCCCTTCAGATACCGGGCAATCGGCTCGTTGGCGGCCATGAGCAGGGTGGCGACGAGGATCAGCCAGGGGATCAGGTGGTCGAAGATGATGTGCGGGGTGGCCAGCATGAGTCCCGCGCCCACCAGGGCGCCGGCGATGGAGGGCGGCACCAGGCGTAGGGCGAAGGCGTGGGTGCCGGCCAGGTCCTTGCGGTGGCCGTAGAAGCCGCCGATGGAGCCCGGCCAGAGCGCCAAGGTGCTGGTGACATTGGCCTGCTGGCCGGTGAGGCCGACGCCCAGCAGGGCCGGGAAACTCACCAGGGTGCCGCCCCCGGCGATGGCGTTGACGCCCCCGGCGACGAACGAAGCGACCAGGATGGTTGAAGCTTGCAAGGTATTCATTGTCTTACAAGGTTATCCGCGGTTCCAGCGGCCGACCATGAAATCCTAAAACGGTATATAATATTTATTTTAATTTAACGAAACGGCAAGCCATTCTGTGACCAGAATTTACTTGAAGGATATGTATACTTGAAGGCAGGGACCCCGGACTCGCCCAGAACAGTAGGTCTGTAGCGATTTTTTACCCCCTGGAGAGGCCGTAGACTCATGTTCACGCTTCTGATCAACGGCACCGCTCACAGCACCGACCAGGACCGGAACCTGCTGGTCTACCTCCGGGATGAGCTCCGGTTGACCTCGGTCAAGGACGGCTGCTCCGAGGGCGCCTGCGGCGCCTGCATGGTGCTGGTGGATGGCAAGGCCAGCCGGGCCTGCCTGTTCACCACCGCCAAGCTGGATGGCCGCAAGGTGGTCACGGTGGAGGGCCTCTCCCAGCGCGAGCGGGATGTCTACGCCTGGACCTTCGCCAACGCCGGCGCGGTGCAGTGCGGCTTCTGCATCCCCGGCATGGTGATCAGCGCCAAGGGGCTGCTGGACGCCAACCCCGATCCGCAGCCGGCCGAGGTGAAACAGGCGCTCCATGGCAACATCTGCCGCTGCACCGGCTACGCCAAGATCGAGCAGGCCATCCTCTGCGCCGGGAAGCTGCTGCGGGAGGACCTGCCGCTGCCTGCCCTGAACCCGGGCTACGGGGTCGGCGAGCGCATGCCCCGCCCGGATGCCCGGGCCAAGGTGCTGGGGACCGGGGAATACGTGAACGACATGTTCGTGCCCGGCATGCTCCACGGCGCCGCGCTGCGGGCGCCCAAGCCGAGGGTGAAGGTGCTGGCCATCGACACCGCCGAAGCCAGGGCCATGCCGGGGGTGGCGCTGGTGATCACGGCCGGGGACGTGCCCGGCGACCGGTTCCAGGGCCATATCGTGCACGACTGGCCGGCGATGATCGCCGTGGGCGAAGAGACCCGCTACGTGGGCGACGCCCTGGCGCTGGTGGCGGCCGCGACCCGGGACCAGGCCAGGGCGGCCCTGGCCAGGATCAAGGTTTCCTACGAAGAGCTGCCGCCCCTGACCACGCCGGAGGCGGCCCTGGCCGAGGACGCGCCCAGGCTGCATCCCAAGGGCAACCTGCTGGCCCGGACCGTGCTCTCCCGGGGCGACGTGGACGCGGCCATCGCCCAGGCCGCGCACGTGGCGCACCACGTCTTCCGCACGCCGTCCACCGAGCACGCCTTCCTGGAACCGGAAAGCGCGCTGGCGGTGCCCGAGGCGGACGGCACCCTGACGGTCTACACCGGGACCCAGAGCATCTATGACGACCACCACGGCATCGTCGGCACCCTGGGGGTGGCCAACGAGCAGGTGAAGGTGGTCGGCAAGCTGGTGGGCGGCGGTTTCGGCGGCAAGGAGGACCTGTCGGTCCAGCACCACGCCGCCCTGCTGGCCTGGATCTCCGGGCAGCCGGTGAAGCTGACCCTGGGCCGGCAGGAGAGCATCCGGGTCCACCCCAAGCGCCATGCCATGGAGATGGAGTTCACCGTGGCCTGCGATGCGGATGGCCACCTCACCGCCATGAAGGCGACCCTGCTGGCGGATACCGGCGCCTACGCCTCCCTGGGCGGCCCGGTGCTGCAGCGCGCCTGCACCCATGCCGCGGGGCCGTACAAGATCGCCAACGTGTCGATCCTGGGCCGGGCGGTGTACACCAACAACCCGCCGGCGGGGGCGTTCCGCGGCTTCGGGGTGACCCAGTCCTGCTTCGGCATGGAATGCTGCCTCAACGACCTGGCGGCCCAGACCGGCCTGAGCCCCTGGGAGTTCCGCTTCCGCAACGCGGTGGAAGCCGGGGACGTGCTGCCCAACGGCCAGATCGCCGATCCCGACACCGCGCTCAAGGAGACCCTGCTGGCGGTGAAGGAGGTCTTCGAAAGCCGCCCCGACGCCGGCATCGCCTGCTGCATGAAGAACTCCGGCATCGGCGTGGGCCTGTCCGACGTGGGCCGGGTCAAGCTCAGGGTCGAGGGCGGCAAGGTGGGCATATACACCAGCGCCGCCTGCATCGGCCAGGGCCTGGCCTCGGTGCTGATGCAGTTCGTGGGCGAAATCACCGGCATCCCCTGCAACCTGATCGAGGTGGCCCGGCCGGACACCGCCACCACCCCCAACGGCGGCACCACCACCGCCTCCCGGCAGACCGTGTTCAACGGCGAGGCCGCGCGGCTGGCGGCCCTGGACCTGAAACGCGACCTGGACAGCCAGCCGCTCGCCGAGCTGGAAGGCCGCGAGTACTACCGGGAATACTCCGGCGTCACCGATCCCTTCGGCTCGACCAAGCCGAACCCGGTGAGCCACGTCGCCTACTCCTACGCCACCCAGGTGGTGCTGCTGGACGCGGCGGGCAAGGTGGAGCGGGTGGTCGCCGCCCACGACGTGGGCCAGGTGGTGAACCCGAACAATGTGGAGGCCCAGATCGAAGGCGGCGTGGTCATGGGGCTGGGCTACGCCCTGACCGAGGACTTCCCGCTGAAGGATTCGGAACCCTCCGCCAAGTACGGCACGCTGGGCCTGTTGCGTTCCAGCCAGGTGCCCCCGGTCGAGAGTATCCTGGTGAAAACCAAGCCGAGCGGCGTCGCCTTCGGCGCCAAGGGGGTGGGGGAGATCACCACCATTCCCACCGCTCCGGCCGTGGCGGGGGCCTATTTCCGCCGGGACGGAGTGTTCCGCACCCGGCTGCCGCTGCCCGGGACGCCATACAGCCGCAAGAAATAAACGGATGGGATGAAACGGTATGGACATGGAACTGGTCAAGGCGATCACCGAGGGCCGGGATGCGGTGGCCCTGGCCACCATCATCGAGGTGAAGGGCTCCTCGCCGCGCCACGCCGGCACCAAGATGCTGGTGGGCAGGGGCGGGGTGCTGGGCACGGTGGGCGGCGGCCGGGGCGAGGCCATGGCGCTGGAGGCGTGCCGGCAGGGCCTGGAACACCGGGGCAGCGCGCTGCTCCGGGTTGAAATGGTCGGCGACGACGTCACCGGCCCGGCCATGGTCTGCGGCGGCAGCAGCACGATGCTGATCGAGCTGATCGAGGACCGCGCGCCGTACCTGGGGGCGCTGGAGCGGCTCGGGCGGGGCGAGCGGGTGCTGCTGGTCAAGCGCATCCGGGCCGCCGCTCCGGGGCCGGCCGAGGTGGCGGTGGCCCTGCTTGACCAGGACGGCGCCACGGTCTGCGGTGTGCCGGCCGAAGCCGAAGCGGCGGCCCGGGCCTTGGCCGACGGCCAGGCCTGGTTCGACGAGGCGGCGGGGGTCTTCTACGATCCGGTGTTCCCGGAGGAGAAGCTGCTGATCCTGGGCGGCGGCCACGTGGCCAAGGCGCTGGCCGGCATGGCGCCCCTGCTCGGGTTCCAGGTCACGGTGGTGGACGACCGGCCCGAGTTCATCGCCAAGGAGCGGTTCCCCGAAGGCGTGCGCAGGCTGCAGGCCGCCTTCGAACCGGCCGTGGCCGAGTTCCCGTTCGACGCGGCCACCTACGCCGTGATCATGACCCGCGGCCACCAGCTGGACCTGGCCTGCGTGCGCGCGGTGGTCAAGCGTCCGTACCGCTACGCCGGCTTCATGGGCAGCGCGCGCAAGACCCGGCTGATCCTCGACCAGCTGGTCAAGGAAGGCTGCGACCCGGCCCAGGTGGCGGCCCTGTGGGCCCCCATCGGCATGGACATCGGCGCCGAAACCCCCGCCGAGCTGGCCGTGGCCATCCTGGCCGAGCTGGTGGCGGTGCGCCGCAACGCCGGCATCGTCGCGGACCTCCGCCGCGCTCTGCCGGGCCGGCGCGGCTGAGGGCTGGATGGACCTCAAGGGCTGCCTCCTGCCGTTCCTGCCGGCATCCGGCGGGGTGGTCGCCCTGGTGGGTGCCGGCGGCAAGACCAGTGCGCTGTTCGGCCTGGCCGGGGAACTGGCCGGGGCCAGCCCCGCCGGGGTGCTCATGACCACCACCACCCACCTGTATGATCCGCGCCTGGAGCAGGGGCGCGGCTTCGACCAGCTGGCGCTGGATCCGGCCCTGGCCGAGGCGCGCGGCCCCTGGGGGCCGGGGCCGGCCCCGGGCCCGGCCCGGCGGGTCCTGCTCGCGGCCCAGGAGGAGCCGGCCCTGGGCAAGCTCCGGGGCATCCACCCGGACCGCGTCGCCGAGCTGAAACGCGCCTGGACCTTCGTCCTGGTCGAAGCCGACGGATCCAAGCGCCGGCCGGTCAAGGCCCCCGCCGCCTTCGAGCCGGTGGTGCCGGCGGCGGCCGATCTGGTGCTGGGCCTGATCGGCCTGGGCTGCCTGGGCCGGCCCATGGACGGGGCCACCGTGCACCGGCCCGAGCTTTTCGGCCCGGTGACCGGCTGCGCCCCGGGCGCGCCGATCGGCCTGCCGCACCTGGCCGCCCTCTGCCGTTCGCCCCTGGGGCTGTTCAAGGGCGCTCCCGGCGCTGCCCGGCGGGTGCTGGTGCTGAACCAGGCGGATCTGTGCGGGCTGGAGCCCGCCGCCCTGCTGGAGGGGCTGCAGTCCGGCGGGCCGGTGCCGGCGGACCTGATCCTGGTTTGTGTGCTGCGGGAGCGGCCCGGGGCCAGGGTCCTGGCCCGGGCGCAACCGCAGTAGAGTAATGACTGGAGACGACCGGACATGATGATCAGTGGAGACCTCGTGGTGGTGCGCGGCGCCGGCGACCTGGCCACCGGCTGCATCGTCCGGCTGGTGCGGGCCGGGTTCCGGGTCGCGGCGCTGGAGACCGCCGAACCCAGCTCGATCCGCCGGACGGTGTGCCTGTCCGAGGCGATGTACCAGGGCAAGGCCGAGGTGGAGGGGGTGCGGGCCATCCGGACCGGATCCTTGGAGGAGCTGAAGGAGGCGCTGGAGCACTTCGGCCCGGGGGGGCCGGTGCCGCTGCTGGACGATCCGCACTGCGCCGTGCTGCCGCACCTGCGGGCGCTGTGCCTGGTGGACGCCATCATCGCCAAGCGCAACCTGGGCACCCGCATCGGCATGGCCGACGTGGTGGTGGCCCTGGGGCCGGGGTTCGAGGCGGGGGTGGACGCCGACGCGGTGGTGGAGACCAACCGCGGCCACGACCTGGGGCGGGTGCTGCTGCATGGCCGGGCCGAACCGGATACCGGCACCCCGGGCCTGATCGCAGGCAAGGGCCGGGAGCGGGTGCTGCACGCGCCGGTGGCGGGCCGGGTGACCAACCTGAAGCAGATCGGCGACCAGGTCAAGGCGGGCGAGCCGGTGCTGGCGCTGATCGGCGCGGAGGGCCGGGTCGAGCTGGCCGCCGGGTTCGACGGCATGCTGCGCGGCCTGATCCGCAATGGCTACCAGGCCAAGGCCGGCCTGAAGGTGGCCGACGTGGACCCCAGGGGCCGCCGGGAGCACTGCTTCACCATCTCGGACAAGGCCATGGCCATCGCCGGCGGCGTGCTCGAAGCCGTGCTCATGCTGGGGACGCGGCGATGATCTACCTGGACAACGCCGCCACCAGCTTTCCCAAAGCCCCGGGGGTGGCGGAAGCGGTGCTGCATTGCCTGACCGAGGCGGGCGGCAACCCGGGCCGGGCCAGCCACCGCCTGGCCCGGGAGGCCAGCCGGATCCAGTTCCAGGCGCGGCAGGCGTGCGCCGCGCTGTTCGGCATCCGCGAGCCGCAGCGGCTGGCCTTCACCAAGAACGCCACCGAGGCGCTCAACCTGGTCATCCTCGGCCGGGTGCCGCCCGGCGGCTGCGTGGCGGTGAGCTCCCTGGAGCACAACGCGATCATGCGGCCGCTGCGCCACCTGGAGGCGGCACGCGGGGTCCGGCTCCTGGTGGTGCCCTTCGATGCCTGCGGCCGGCCCGATCCCGAAGCCCTGCGCGCGGCCCTGGCGGCGCGGCCGGACCTGATGCTGCTGACCGCCGCCGGCAACGTCACCGGCTGCCTGCCCGAGGTGGGCGAGATCGCGGCCCAGTGCCGCGCCGCGCGGGTGCCCCTGTGCCTGGACGCCGCCCAGGCCGCCGGCCACCTGCCCCTGTCGGTGGCGGATCTCGGGGTGCCGCTGCTCTGCTTCACCGGGCACAAGGGCCTGCTCGGCCCGGGCGGCACCGGCGGCTTCTGGGCCGCGGAAGGCTTCGAGCCGGAGCCGCTGATCCGCGGCGGCACCGGCAGCTCGTCCCACAGCGAGGTCCAGCCGGAGATCCTTCCGGACCGCTACGAGGCGGGTACCGCCAACCTGCCCGGCCTGGGCGGGCTGCTGGCCGCGGCGCAGTGGCTGGAGGCCACCGGGATCGCAACCCTCCAGGCCCGGGAAGCCGCCCTCACCGAGCACCTGCTGCGCGGGCTGCTGGCCCTGCCCGGGGTGGCGGCGCCCGGCCCCGGGCCCGGCGCAAGGCGCGCTCCGGTGGTGTCCATCACCGTGCAGGGCCGCGACCTGGGCGAGCTGGCGCTGGAGCTGGACCGCCGGGAGATCGCCCAGCGGGTCGGGCTGCACTGCGCCCCGGCGGCCCACCGCGGCCTCGGCACGCTGGAAGCCGGCGGCACCCTGCGCTTCTCACCGGGCTGGAACAACACCGAGGCGGAACTCGACGAGGTGCTGACCACCATGGAGACCCTGCTGACATGAGCGAACCCGCCCTCACCCAGTTCACCCGGTTCTCCGGCTGCGGCGCCAAGCTCGGCCCCGGCGTGCTGGAAGAAGCCCTGTGCGGGCTGATCCAGCCGGCCTATCCGGAACTGCTGGCCGGCTTCGCCGGCAGCGAGGATGCCGGGCTGTTCCGGCTCGGGCCCGATCTGGCGCTGGTCCAGACCGTGGATTTCTTCCCGCCGATCGTCGACGATGCCCGGCTGTTCGGGCGGATCGCCGCAGCCAACGCCCTTTCCGATATCTATGCCATGGGCGCCCGGCCGATCACCGCCCTGGCCCTGGTCTGCCATCCGCTGCAGGCCCTGGGCATCGCCCCGCTCAAGGCCATGCTGGCCGGCGGGCTGGAGGCCCTGGTGGAGGCCGGCTGCGCCCTGCTGGGCGGGCACAGCATCGAGGATGCCGAACCCAAGCTGGGCTATGCGGTCACCGGCCTGGTGGACCCGGCCAAGGCCTGGCGCAACAACACCCTGCGGCCCGGGGCCAGCCTGATCCTGACCAAGCGGATCGGCACCGGGCTGGTCAACATGGCGGTGCGGGCCGAATGCGCCCTGCCGGAATCCCTGGCGGCCGCCCACCGGTCCATGGGCACCCTCAACCGGCTGGCCGCGGAGGTGCTGGGGCGCTTCCCGGTCATGGCCTGCACCGACGTCACCGGTTTCGGGCTGGCCGGGCACGCGGTGGAAATGGCCTGTGGCGCCCAGTGCGGCCTGCGTCTGTACTACCGGGACCTGCCCCTGCTGCCGGGAGTGCTGGACTACGCGGCCCAGGGCCTGGTGCCGGAGGGCGCCCGCCGGAACCGGGCGCGCCTGCGCTTCATCCGCAACGCCGAGGCGGTGCCGGCGCTGGCCCTGGACGTGCTGTTCGACCCCCAGACCTCCGGCGGCCTGCTGGCCGCCGTGCCCGAAGCGGTGGCCCAGGAGGCCCTGGCCGCGCTGGCCCAGGCCGGCGTGGACGCCTGCATCGTCGGCGCCAGCGGCGGCCCGGCGGACACGGTGGAGGTCATCCTGTGATGGACCTCATCGCGACCTTCCCCTCCAGCCAGGCGGCGCTCGGGGCCGAACAGGCCCTCAAGGGCGAAGCCACGCCGGTGGAGCTGATCCCGGTGCCGCGGCAGATCCGCAGCGACTGCGGCTTCTGCCTGCTGGTGCAGGGCGCGGAAGGCGCCTGCGAACGGCTCCGCGCCTGCGGAGCCCAGGAACTGTGGCGGGTCACGGCCACCCAGGCCGGCCCCTCTTCCAGAAAGGTATACAGCTATGAACGATACCCGTAGGACCGTGGACGCCCGGGGCCAAGCCTGCCCCCAGCCGGTCATCCTCACCCGCAAGGCCCTGGCGGAAGGCGGTTTCGACCTCCTGGAAGTGCTCGTGGACGATGCCTCCTCCCTGGAGAACGTGGTCCGCTTCGTCGGCTACGCCAAGTGCGCGGTCGAAGCCGTGGAGACGGAGGGGACCACCAGCCGCATCCTGATCCGGCCCGCGCCCCCCGCCCCGGCCACGGCGGAACCCCGGGTGTTCGCCACCCCGGGGCCGGCCCCGGCTCCGGCCCCGGCCCCGCAACCGGCCACCGTGTTCATCGCCTCGGCCGGGATCGGCGCCGGCGATGACCAGCTGGCGGCCCTGCTCATGCGCGCCTTCCTGTACACCCTCACCGAGTCCGAGACGCTGCCCATGCGGATCATCCTCATGAACGGCGGGGTGCGCCTGGCCGTGGAAGGCTCGGAGTCGCTGGTCAACCTGCGCCGGCTGGCGGAACGCGGGGTGGAGATCCTGGCCTGCGGCACCTGCCTGGAGTTCTACCAGCTCAAGGACGCCCTGGCGGTGGGCCGGGTCTCCAACATGTACGAGATCGCCGGCCTCCTGCTCCAGGGCAGGACCTTGAGTCTTTAGCGCGAGGCCACGTAGGCCTTCAGGCCGTCGGAGGTGGCCTTCATGGCCTTTTCGCCCTTCTTCCAGTTGGCCGGGCAGACCTCGCCATGCTTTTCCGAGAAGTCCACCGCGTCCAGCACCCGCAGCACTTCCTCCACGTTGCGGCCCAGGCTGTTGTCGTTGACCGTGATGTGCTTCAGGATGCCCTTCTCGTTGACGATGAACAGCCCGCGCAGCGCCACGCCGCCGGCCAGCAGGACGCCGTAGTCGGCGGCGATGGTCTTGTTCAGGTCGGAGACCAGGGGGAAGCTGACGCCCTTGATGCCGCCCTCCTTGCGATCGAGGTTGGCCCAGGCGAAGTGGCTGAAGTGGGAATCCACTGAGACCCCGATCACCTGGGTGTTGCGCGCCTTGAACTCCTCGATGGCGTCGGAGAAGGCCAGGATCTCGGTCGGGCAGACGAAGGTGAAGTCCAAGGGGTAGAAGAACAACACCACCTTCTTGCCTGCGAACTGGGAGAGCGTGAAGGTTTCGACGAACTGCCCGTTCACCAGGGCGGTCGCCTTGAAATCCGGTGCGGGTTGGGTGACGAAAGCAGCCATGAGGCCTCCATGTGGACGGTGCGGTTCTTGGAAAATACAGACTACCCTTGCGGTCGACCCGGTGCAACGATTTTCATCGTTGAAATGGTAAAATACCGGCAACATCAGGCAATTCACGGTTTCTGGCCCGGCGTTCCAATCCGGCCCTTGGTTTCGGCGGCCACGATGTGACGCAGCGCACCCCAACGGTTTTCGCCCGGGGCGATAATCAGTGCAATCTCAAAGGAATGGAGCGCCACATGACTGTCAAGACCCCGAGCAAAATCAAGCCGCAGACCGCGATCTTCTCCAAGGGCTACGACCCGCAGAGATCGGAAGGCGCGGCAGTGCCCCCGGTATTCAGGACTTCGACCTTCATCTTCAAGACGGCCGCCGAAGGCAAGCGCGCCTTCGAGATCGCCTACGGGCTGGATCCGATCAAGGCCGGCGAAAGCCCGGCGCTCATCTACACCCGGGTGAACAACCCCAACAGCGAAATGCTGGAGGAGAAGATCACCGCCTGGGACGGCGCCGAATCCGCCGCGCTGTTCTCCTCGGGCATGGGCGCCATCTCCGGCACCTGTCTGGCCTTCCTGAAGCCGGGCGATACGCTGGTGTTCGCCGATCCGGTCTACGGCGGGACCGAGTACCTGTTCCGCCACCTGCTCCCCGCCTTCCAGATCAAGACCATCGCGTTCCCGGCCGGCAGCACCAAGGAGCAGATGGAGCGGGTGGTGGCCAATGACCCCACGGTGAAGGTCATCTACATCGAATCTCCGGCCAACCCCACCAACATCATTTCGGATGTGCCGGCCGCCCGGGAACTGGCCGACCAGTATTCCACGCCGGAGCGGCAGATCCTGGTGATCGTCGACAACACCTTCATGGGTCCGATCTTCAGCAAGCCGCTGCTGAACGGCGCCCACGTGCTGGTCTATTCGGCCACCAAGTTCTTCGGCGGGCACTCCGACGTGGTGGCGGGCGTCGCCATGGGCAGCGCCGCCCTGATGGGCCAGATCAAGGTGATGCGCACCATCCTGGGCTCCAATTCCGATCCGGATTCCGCCTGGCTCATCAACCGTTCGCTGGGGACCCTGCAGCTGCGCATGGAAAAGCAGCAGGAAAGCACGCTGCGCATCGTCGATTTCCTCGCCCGGCACCCCAAGGTCCAGAGCGTGGCCTACCCCGGCAGCCCGTCCATGGGTGCCCGGCAGCAGGCCTTGTGGAAGCAGCAGTGCACCGGCTCCGGCAGCATCGTCTCGTTCTGCGTCAAGGGCGGCGAGCCCGAGGCCTTCCGGGTGCTGGACGCCATCCGGCACATCAAGATGGCGGTGAGCCTGGGCGGCATCGAAAGCCTGATCGAGCACCCCGCCACCATGACCCATTCGGACATGACCGCCCAGGAAAAGGCGCACACCGGCATCACCGACAACATGATCCGGCTGTCCGTGGGCCTGGAGGACACCGACGACCTGATCGAGGACCTGCGCCAGGCGCTGGAATCGATCTAAATAAAAAGGCACCCCGAAAGGGGTGCCGGTTGTTTTTCGGGTCTCGCCAGGCGTTGGAGGATGGTAATCCACTCCTGGGGAAGGGGCTCACGCAGTGGTAGCCCCGAGGTTTGGGTCCTTCAGACTCTTTGTCTACCCAACGCCAAGCATAGGCCTGCGGTGCGGGTCCACAAGGGGAGCCCGGGGTCTTTTTCAAGGGCGGGCGAGCAGGCTTTGCAGGCGGGCGAGGTCCCGATCCGCCGGATTCAGCCGCCTGGACCAGCGCAGGTTTTCGGTGGCCCGGGCCAGGAGGGCTTTGCGTTCGCCCGGCGCGCATCTGGCTTCGAGCACCTCGCTCTGGCCCAGCAGGGCGTGGCCGGAGGCGGAGGTGGGCCGGCTTTCCAGGGCGCGCTTGAGCAGCGTCTGGGCGCGCCGGAGGCTGGCGCCGGGGTCGATCTGGTGGTGGAGCTCCCACTCGGCGCGGAGCAGCCAGGCCTTGGCGGCGATTTCGCAAAGGCTGCAGCTGGCCTGCCGGCCGGCTGGGGGCTCGAACTGGGCGGTCACGGTCTCCAGGGTCGTCCGGGGATCCTGCCCTCTGGAGGCTTCCACCCGGGCCTTGAAATTCAGCAGGTCGCCCTGGAAGTCGCGGAACCGGGTGACGGTATGGCCCGGGTCCTTCAGGGCCTCCGCCAGGGACGGGCCGGGATCCTCGCCCCGCTCGAAATCCCGCTCCGCCTGGAGCCAGTAGAGCACCATGTGGTCCATGCGCAGGTCGAGGTTCCGGGGCTCCCGGGTGCGGGTCCAGTAGAACTGCAGCGCCAGGTCCAGCACCGGGCGCGCATCCTGGCCCAGTCCGCGCAGGCGCATGGCTTTCAGGGTGCGCACCTGGAGCCAGTCGCTCTGGGCGTCCTGGTTGTCCGGGTCGAGCACCAGGGCGAGGTCGGTCCGCTGCTCCAGCTCGCCCAGGCAGGCCTGGGTCAGGTCGCCGCTATCCAGCGCGATGGCCGCCAGGCCGAGGGCGGCGGTGCAGGCGGCGTGGTGCAGGCGCGGCTCGCTCTGGCCGCGGGCCAGGGCGTCCCGGGTCAGGTCCAGGGCCTCCTGGTAGCTGGCCTCGGCGCCATCGGCGTCGCCGGCATCGAGCCGTTCCCTGGCCAGCCGGACGAGGCTGTCGCAGCCCAGGATGGCCGACTCCAGGTGCCAGGGGTTGGCCTTCAGGGCCTCCTCGGCCAGGGTGGCGGCCCGGGCCTGGTTGCCGTGCAGCACGTCGCCCAGGGCCTCGGCGAACTCCCGGGGGTGGCTGGTCTGCATCCGGGCCTCCTGGAGGTACTGGCCGGCCCGGGCCAGGGAGGCCTGGGGCGGCGGCGGCTGTCCCTCGAAGCCGGCCTGCACGACCATGGAACGGTAGGTCTCGAGCTGGATCTGCGCCAGCAGGAAGGCCGCGTCGGGGGCCTGGAAGCCGGCGGACCAGGCCTTGCCGAGCTCGGTCTGGGCCATGTCGTAGTTTCCCAGGAGGAAATGGGCCCGGCCCAGGGCGAAGCCGGTGGGCCCGTCGACCCGGGCGCCGATCGTCCCGGCCTTGGCCCGCAGGGCCGCCATGCGCGTGCGGGTGCGGTTGGCGGCGGGCCGGAGGTCATGGACCGGCAGCAGCCGCTCGTTGCGGATGCTCTGTTCGAGGCTGCTCGCTTCGAGCGCGATGAGCTGGGCCACTTCGCCGTCCTTGAGCCGCTGGCGCCTCAGGTAACTGCCCAGGAGCGGCAGGGTGCCGGTCAGGCAGATCGCGGCGGCGGCCACCGACACGGTGCGCCGGCGGTTGCTGATCCAGGCGCGCAGGCGCCCCTTGAGGCCCGGCTCGGACCGGGATCCGCCGTTCAGGGTTCCCAGGACCCCCCTCAGTTCCGCCGCCAGTTCCAGGGCGGTGGCGTAGCGATCCTGGGGGGAAGGTTCCAGGCACCTGAACAGGATGGCTTCCAGCGCGGGCGGAATGTCGGGCTCCAGGGACCGGGGCCGGGGGAACCGGCGCTCGCGTTTCACCCGGAGCATTTCGGCGGTGGTGGTGGTCACGCAGGGGGGGCGCCCCACCAGGGTGAAATACAGGGTGCTGCCGATGCCGTAGACATCCGTGGGCGGGCCGACCAGGGTCCGGTCGCCCCGGACCTGTTCGGGCGCCATGTAGGCGGGGGTTCCGGTCATGGCCAGGGGCTGGGTGACCGAGGGGCCGTCCAGGGCCATGGCCAGCCCGAAATCGCAGATGAACGGGGTCCAGCCGACGTGCTCGGTCCACTTCAGGAGGATATTGGAGGGCTTGATGTCCCGGTGGATCAGGTTCAACTGGTGGGCGCCATGCACGGTTTCCGCCACCTGGGCGAGGATGCTCACCACCTCGTCCAGCCGGAGGTCCGGGGCGGCGTCCTCCAGGTTGGGCCCGCGGATCAGCTGCATGGCGATGCGCGGCGTGCCGTTGCTCGCGTCGACATCATAGATGCGGCAGATGTTCGGGCTGTCCAGGCGGGCATGGAGCTGGGCTTCATGCATGAACCGGATCATGGCCGCGGGTTCGAGGTGCTGGAGGATCTTCAGGGCCACCGGGCGGGCCAGGACGATGTCCCAGGCTTCGTAGACATCGCCCATGGCGCCGTGGCCGAGCAGGGGCCCGATGACGTACCTTCCTTCTTTGCGCCCTTGGGCGTCGAGCCAGGCGGGTTGGAGGAGGGAATCTGCCAAGGTGAATATCCCGGGGAAGACGTTGCGCTCGGGAATGTTGCATACATTAAATCAACAAATGCCAACCGTGCGGGCCAATGGAATAATAGGCCAAAATGAGGCGCAGGATATATAAAATTTATTTCCTGGAAGGCCGGAATGAAAGCAATCCGGAAACTGAAATATAAATAATAAATTTATAAAAAAACTTAGGGGTGGTGCGCGCCTGATCAGCCCATGAGTAATTGTTCCAAAGCGGCGGCATCGGTGACCGGAGGCGCACAAGTCCGACCCCGGCAAAGCAACGCGGCGGGGCGGGCGGAATCGTTCCGGACCATCCGGTGCAGGGGCAGGTCCGGGTCGGCCGCCGCCAGGGAGATGGCCAGGTTGGGCAGGAAGGGGCGCCGGGCCGCGGCCAGCAGGGCCCGGGTCGCGGGGTGCCCGGGATCGCCGGTGATGACCAGGGTCATGGGCGCCGCCGCCAGGTCCAGCACCGCCAGCATGCCCAGGAAACCGCCGGGGGCCCGTTCCATGAGCGGGCCGGCGCAGCGCAGGGCCCGCTCGGCGCTGTCCTGGAACTCCGGCCGCTCCAGATGCCCGGCCAGCCGCAACAGGGCACGGGCCGCCAGGGTGTTGCCGCCCGGAAGGGCACCGTCGTGGAACGGCTTCTGCCGGAACAGCAGGTCCTCCGAAGGGTCCGGGCTGCCGAAAAAGCCGCCCTGGGCGGGGTCCTCGAACCGTTCGCGCATGGTGTCCGCCAGGTGGCCCGCCCAGCGCAGCCAGGACGGGTCGAAACAGGCTTCATACAGATCCACCAGGCCGCAGGCCACCGCGCCGTAGTCCTCCAGGAACCCCGGGATCTGCGCCCGGCCCTGGCGCCAGGTGCGCAGCAGGCCGCCGCCCGGGGCCATCTCCCGCAGCAGGAAGGCCGCCAGGGCCAGGGCGGCATCCAGGTAGCGCGGCTCGCCCAGCACCTGGAAGCCGCGGGCGAAGGCGGTCAGGGCCAGGCCGTTCCAGGCGGCGAGCACCTTGTCGTCCTTGCCGGGGCGCACCCGGGTGTCCCGGGCGGCCCGCAGCCGGGCACGCAGGTCCGCCAGGCCGCCCAGGCCGGGCGGCGCGTCGAACCGGTGCAGCACGCTGGCACCGTGCTCGAAATTCCCCGCCTCGGTGACGCCGTAGGCCTGGCAGAACCGGGCTCCGTCCGCCGCGCCCAGGGCGGCTTCGATCTCGGCCGGGGTGAACACGTAGAAGCGGCCCTCGGCGCCTTCGCTGTCGGCGTCCTCGCTGGAATGGAAGCCTCCGGCCGGGTCGCGCAGATCGCGCAGGAGGTAGTCCAGGGTCTCCCGGGCGATGGTCTGGTACTCTGTCCGGCCGGTGGCCTGGAAGGCGCCCAGGTAGCAGGTGGCCAGCTGGGCATTGTCGTAGAGCATCTTCTCGAAGTGCGGGACCAGCCAGCGCTCGTCGACGCTGTAGCGGGAGAAGCCGCCCCCCAGGTGGTCGAACATGCCGCCCTCGGCCATGGCGTCCAGGGTGCGCACGGCCATGGCCCGGTCGGCCGGGCTGCCGCGCCGCAGGATCAGTTCCACCGCCATGGCCTGGGGGAATTTGGGTGCCGGCCCGAAGCCGCCCCAGCGGGGGTCGAAGCTCCGGCGCAGCTGGGCCAGGGCGGTCTCGACCAGCTCCGGACCGGGCAGGGTCGCGCCCGGCGCCGCCGCCTGGCGCGCCAGCGCCGCCGCCAGCTGGGCGGCGTCGCCTTCCACCTCTCCGCGGCGCTCGCGCCAGGCCCGGGCGACCCCTTCCAGTACCTGGGTGAAGCCGGGCAGGCCGAAGCGTCCGGTGGGCGGGAAGTAGGTGCCGCCGTAGAAGGGCTTGAGCTCCGGGGTGAGCCAGACGCTCATGGGCCAGCCGCCCCGGCCGGTGATGGCCTGCACGGCCGCCATGTACAGCTCGTCCAGGTCGGGCCGCTCCTCCCGGTCCACCTTGATGGGGACGAATTCCGCGTTGAGGATCCGGGCCACCGCCGGGTCCTCGAACGATTCCCGTTCCATGACGTGGCACCAGTGGCAGGCGCTATAGCCGATGCTGAGAAAGATCGGCCGGCCTTCGGCGCGGGCGAGGGCCAGGGCCTCGGGGCCCCAGGGGCGCCAGTCCACCGGGTTGTGCGCGTGCTGCAGCAGATAGGGGCTGGTGCTGTGGATGAGCCGGTTGGCCGGGCTTTGAGGCATGGTTGACTCCTCGGATGTACTATTGTCACCCAGGTGCCACTCCTTTTAATTGAGACTTGGCCTTTTTGGCGGTAAGATCATGGGTTCATCCCAACCTGGGATGGCTCCGCCTGCTTCCGGGAACCATGTTCGATACCCTCTCCGATAAACTCACCCGCGCGATGAAATCATTGCGGGGCCAGGCCAAGCTGACCGAGCGCAACATCGAGGAAGCGCTCCGGGAAGTGCGCATGGCGCTGCTCGAAGCGGATGTGCACGTGCAGGTGGCCCGCACCTTCCTGCAGCGGGTGAAGGAGAAGGCGCTGGGCGTCGAGGTCCTGCAGGGGCTCAACCCGGCCCAGCAGTTCATCGACGTGGTCTACCAGGAACTCACCGAGATCATGGGGGGCGTGGCCCCCGAGCGGCCCCTGGAACTGGCGGTCAAGCCCCCGACCGTGGTGATGATGGTCGGCCTGCAGGGCTCGGGCAAGACCACCACCTGCGGCAAGTTAGCCAAATATCTGAAAAAGAACGGACATTTCCCCCTGCTGGTGCCCGCCGACGTGAACCGTCCGGCGGCCATCGAGCAGTTGCACGTGGTGGCCAAGGACGCCGGGGTGCCCAGCTTCCGCACCGAGTCCCGGGATCCGGTGGAGATCTGCCGCGAGGCCGTCCGGTCCGCGGCCGAGAAGGGCTGGGACGTGGTCCTGCTGGACACCGCCGGGCGCCTGCACCTGGACGAAGGCCTGATGGACGAGCTGGCCCGGATCAAGTCCGCCTGCGCACCCGGCGAGATCCTGTTCGTGGCCGACGCCATGACCGGCCAGGACGCGGTGCGTTCGGCCGGGGCGTTCCACGAGAAGCTGGCCATCACCGGGGTGATCCTGACCAAGGCCGACGGCGATACCCGCGGCGGTGCCGCCTTCAGCATCAAGCACATCACCGGCATGCCCATCAAGTTCGTCGGCAACGGCGAAAAGCTGGACGACTTCGAGCGCTTCCACCCCGACCGGATGGCCCAGCGCATCCTCGGCATGGGCGACATGCTCACCCTGATCGAGCAGGCCAAGGACAAGATCGACGAGAAGCAGGCCGAAGGCATGGCCAAGCGGTTCGTCAAGAACCAGTTCTGCCTGGAGGACATGCGCGCGCAGATGCAACAGATCCAGAAGCTCGGCAGCATGCAGAAGATCCTCGGGATGCTCCCCGGCATGGGCCAGATGAAGCAGCAGCTGGAAACGGCCGTCACCGACAAGCGGGTGAAGCACCTGGAGGCCATCCTGAACTCCATGACCCCCAAGGAGCGGCAGAACCACAACCTGCTGGACGGCAAGCGCAAGCGCCGGATCGCCGCCGGCAGCGGCCGGCCGGTGCACGAGGTAAACCAGCTGCTCAAGCAGTTCCTGGAAATGAAGAAGATGATGTCGCAGATGAACAACCCATCATTCATGAAGCGCATGCAGGGCATGCAGAACATGCCGGGCATGGGCAAACCGCCCTTTTCGCTTTAACCCCGCCTACCCTTTTTTCAACACCAAGGAGTCCCCGATGCTTTCCATCCGTCTCGCCAGGAACGGCGCCAAGAAGCGGCCCTTCTACCACATCGTCGTTTCCGAGAACGACCGCATCCCCACCGGCCGCGCCATCGAGATCCTCGGTTTCGTGAACCCCATCGCCACGTCCGGCGAGACCATCCGGATCGACGCCGAGAAGGCCAAGGCCTGGATCGCCAAGGGCGCCCAGCCCTCCAAGACCGTGCTCGAGCTGTTCAAGAAGAACGCGATCCTGCAGTAGCCGCACTTTCCCCCACCAGGCCGGGCCCAGGTCCGGTCTGGCTGGTCATGGCGTGATATTTCCGGTGGAGCTTGCATGGACTTTGAAGCCTTTCTGATCGATGTCCTGACCCCCCTCCTGGACGCTCCCGAGGCCCTCAAGGTGGAGGTGAAAGCCGAAGGCCGCAAGGCCGACGTGCTGATCTACGCCGACCCCAAGGACCGCGGCCGCATCATCGGCAAGAGCGGGCGCATGATCTCGTCGCTGCGGCTGCTGGTGAAGGCCGCCGGCGAGAAGGCCGGACTGAACGTGGTGAACCTGGAGCTGTACGACGGCGACGAGGCCCCGCGGGTGCGCCCCGAGGCGTCCTGACATGCTGCTGCTGGGACACCTGGCCAAGATCCAGGGGCTCAAGGGCGAGTTCCTGATGCATGAACTGATGGACGATCCGGCCAGGCTGACCGAGCTGGCCTGCCTGGTGCTGGCGCCGCCGTCCCAGGACCTGGAGGCCGAGGCCGAACCGGCCCCCCCGGCCCGGCGGGTCAAGCTGCGCGGTTTCCGGCTGCACCAGGACCGCGCCTGCGTGGCCTTCGAGGAAATCCCCGACCGGACGGCCTCCGAGCCCTTCAAGGGCTGGGCGCTGTGGACCACCGACCCCCTGGCCGAGCTGCCCGAAGGCGAATCCTACCGCCATGACTGGACCGGCTGCGACGTGTTCATCGCCGGGGTCAAGGTGGGCGAAGTGCTCCGGCTGGAGCCCACGCCCATGGGCTACGACATGGTGGTCATGCGCGACCTGCGCCCCGGCCGGCGCGGCCAGCGCGACATCCCCTACATCAAGGCCTGGTTCCAGGTGGACCTGGCCGCGCGGCGGATCGACCTGGACCCGCCGGAGGGGCTGCTGGACCTGGATTCGGCGGCGGAATGACGCGTCGCTGAGAGATCCCTTCACCTGAACGAGCCCACCGGAACCCCATGGGCGTCGTTGAGCTCGATCCGTCGGACTTCCAGCACCAGGTTGTGCGCGCCCTTGACCCGCCGCTGGGCGCCGCCGGCCGGCAGGTGCCAGTGCGGGATGGCCGGGCCGGAGCCGGGCCAGGATGCCGGGCACAGGCGGCAGCAGCGCGGCTCGGGCCAGCCCAGGCTGGCCGCGGCCCGCCCGTCGGCCGAAGCGGGCCACGCCGGCCCCATGGCGGCCAGCCAGCAAAGGCATGTTTTCCCCATCACCAGCCACCGGACCAGCCGCATCTCGGGTTCTCCGGTACTCAGGTGATCTTGAAAAGTGAAAAGTTCCTCAATCCTCCCGGGCGTGGCCGGTCGCGGGAATCTCGAAGCCGTCGGCACGGTACTCGTTGATCTTGTTGCGCACGGTGCGCAGGGCGATGTCCAGTTTCTGGGAGCAATGGGTGCGGTTGCCTTCCAGGGCGGACAGGGTCGAAAGCAGCCAGAACCGCTCCAGTTCGGGCAGGCTCAGGCCGAGCGGGAGGGCCACCAGGGTGCCCAGCGGCACTTCATGGAGCGGCTGCCGGGGGTCGGCCACATGGATGCGGGCACCGTGGGCGGGCTGCTCCGGGAGCGGCGGTTCGGGGTCCTGGACCGCGCGGGCCTCGGGCTCCGGCGGGTCCGCCGGCAGCCCCTCCATCTGGGCCGGATCCAGCAGCCAGCTCAGGTCCTGGGCGGTCAGCAGGCTGCCCGGATTGAGCACCACGCAGCGCTGGATGGCGTTTTCCAGTTCGCGGATGTTGCCCGGCCAGGGGTGCCGGGTGAGGGCCGCCTGGAAGCTGGGGGCCAGCCTGGGGGTGGGGCGGTCGTTGTCCCGGGCGTAGCGCTCGGCGAAGTGCAGGGCCAGCAGGTCGAGATCGGCGGTGCGTTCCCGCAGGGGCGGCAGGCGCAGGGGGATGACGTTGAGCCGGTAGTAGAGGTCCTCGCGGAACCGGCCTTCCTTGACCTCGGTGACCAGGTCGCGGTTGGTGAGGGCGATGATGCGCACATCCACGGCGATGGGCCGGCTGCCTCCCAGGCGATCGACGGTGCGCTCCTGGATGGCCCTCAGCAGCTTGCCCTGGAGCGCCAGCGGCAGCTCGCCGATCTCGTCCAGCACCAGGGTGCCGCCGTCGGCCTGCTCGAACCGGCCGGGCTTGGCGCTGGTGGCGCCGGTGAAGGCCCCCTTCTCGAAGCCGAACAGCTCGGATTCGAGGAGGTTTTCCGGAATGGCGGCGCAGTTGATGGCGACGAAGGCGCCCTTGCGCCGGGGGCTGGCGGCATGGATCAGCTTGGCCAGCAACTCCTTGCCGGTGCCGCTCTCCGCCTGGATCAGGATGGTGGCCCGGCTGTCGGCGGCGCGCCGGGCCAGGGCCAGGGTTTCCGCCAGGACCGGGTCCTGGGTGAGGATCACCGGCGCTTCGCCGGGCTCCTCGGCCTTGAGCCGGCCGTCGCTGCTGATGGCCTTGCGCACGGCCTGGACCAGCTCGTCGGGGCTGAACGGCTTGGACAGGTAGTCGAAGGCGCCCAGGCGCATGGCTTCCCGGGCGGTGTCCAGGCTGCCGAAGGCGGTGACCAGGAGGACCGGCAGGCTGGAGTCCAGGGCCTTGAGCCGGGCGGTGAGCTGGAGGCCATCCATGCCGGTCATGCGCAGATCGGTCACCACCGCGTCGAAGGCGCCGGGGCGGGTCATGCGCAGCGCGTCCTCGCCGCTCCGGGCCTGCTCGGTCACGAAGCTCGCCCGCTTCAGGCTCATGGCCATGCCTTCCCGCATGCCTGGATCATCGTCCACCACCAATACCCTGAGGGGATTCGCCATGTTCATTTCCAATCAGTCAGTTCTACAGGTTTATCGGCCCGCTCGGCGGAACCTGGATTTTTGGCCGGGGTTTATTGAGCCGCTTGGGGCCGGCGTTGCTGGCCAGCTCCCCGCGCACCGGGTCGCCATGGCGCGCGATGAGCAGGTACAACTGGCGCCGGCTCACCCCGAGCCGGTTGGCCGCCTCCACCCGGTTGCCGTAGCTGCGCCGGAGCGCCCGGTGCAGCAGGAGCCGCTCCAGCACGTGCAGATTGGCGGCCAGGTCCTCGGTCTCCAGCGGCAGCCCCGGCGCGGCCGGCTCCTCGGGGAGCTGGCCCAGGAGCTTCCAGCGCACCAGCCGGTTGCGCAGGCCTCTGAGGTTGCCGGGGCAGGGCAGGGCGGCCAGTCGGGGCGGCAAGGCGCCGGTGAGGCCCTCCTCCGCCGCCATGGCGGCCAGGCAGCGCGGCACGCTGCCGGGATCGTCGCCCAGGGCCTGGAGCCGGAACGCCAGGCAGCGGCCGGCGGCCTCCCCGGGGTCCTGGTGGGAGGCCAGCACGCCGTCCGGATGGGCCGTGATCCAGGCCGCCAGGGTGGCGGGGTCCAACTGCTCGGCGTCATCCAGCAGGGCGGCGGCGCGCTGGGCGGCCATCCAGCCGGCGACGGTGCTGACCCCGGTCCCGGCCTCGCCATACACCCAGAGGGGGCCCGGGTGCCGGGCCAGGGCGTCCAGCGCGTTGCGCCACTGGGCCGAACCGGGCAGGCAATCCATGGGAATCATGGACACACTCCTAATGAGGGATGACGAAGCCCAGCACGGCGACCACGTGGCACAGGCTGCCGGCCAGCACGAACAGGTGCCATATGGCGTGGTGGAATTTCAACCGGTGCCAGGAATAGAACACCACCCCCAGGGTGTAGCAGAAGCCTCCGGCCAGCAGCCAGGCCAGCCCGTCCCGGTGCAGGGCGCGCCACAGGGGCATGGCCGCCACCAGCACCATCCAGCTCATGGCCAGGTAGACGCCGGTGGAGAGGATCTCGAACCGGCCGGTGAACACCGACTTGAACGCCACCCCCAGGGCCGCCAGGCCCCAGACCACCCCGAACAGGCTCCAGCCCCAGCCGCCGCGCAGGGTGGACAGGCAGAAGGGGGTGTAGGTGCCGGCGATCAGCAGGTAGATGGCGGAGTGGTCCAGGATGTGGAACACCCGCTTGGCGCGCTGGTTGCGCAGGGCGTGGTAGAGGGTGGACATGGTATAGAGCAGCACCAGGGTGGTGCCGAAGATGACGGCCCCCACCACGTGGCGGGCGCTGCCGTGCGCCGCGGCCGAGCCGGTCAGCAGCACCAGGGCCGCCACGCTGAAGGCGATGCCCAGGCCGTGGGTGATGCTGTTGGCGGTTTCCGCGGCCACGCCGTCGGCGTGCGAGATGACTTCCATCATGGCTCCTTGCGGATATTATCGCATGCCCGTTTGCTACACTGGTGCCAGGAGGGCCCATGGCTCCGACGCTCGCAGACATCCGCATGGCAGCCGAACGGATCCGGCCCTTCGCGCATCGCACGCCGGTCGTGACCTGCGCCAGCCTGGACCGGGCGGTGGGCGCCCAGGTCTTCCTCAAGTGCGAGAATCTGCAGCGGGTGGGCGCCTTCAAGTTCCGCGGCGCCTGCAACGCCGTGTTCTCCCTCACCGACCAGGAAGCGGCACGCGGCGTGGTGTGCCACTCCTCGGGCAACCACGCCCAGGCCCTGGCCCTGGCCGCGCGGCTGCGCGGGGTGCCGGCGCACATTGTCATGCCCAGCAGCGCCCCCGGGGTGAAGAAGGCGGCGGTGGCCGGCTACGGTGGCCAGATCACCTTCTGCGAACCGACCCTGGCGGCCCGGGAAGCGGCCCAGGCCCGGGTGGTGGCCGAAACCGGGGCGACCATCGTCCACCCCTACAACGACCTCCGGGTCATCGCCGGGCAGGGCACCGCGGCGCTAGAACTGTTGGAGGACTATCCCGACCTGGACGTGATCCTGGCCCCGGTGGGCGGCGGCGGCCTGCTGAGCGGCACCGCCATCGCCGCCCAGGGCGTGGCGCCGGCGATCCGGGTCATCGCCGCCGAACCCGAGGCGGCCGACGACGCCTGCCGGTCCATGGCGGCGGGCCGGATCATCCCTTCGCTCGATCCCAAAACCATCGCCGACGGCCTGCTGACCTCCCTGGGCGACCTGACCTTCCCCATCATCCGGGAGCGGGTGGAGCGGATCGTGCCGGTGAGCGAAGCCGGCATCGTGGCGGCCATGAAGTTCGTGTGGGAACGCGCCAAGCTGGTGATCGAACCCTCCGCCGCCGTGCCGGTGGGCCTGCTCTGGGAGCGCCGGTTCGACCTCACCGGATTGCGGGTGGGGGTGATCCTGTCGGGCGGCAACGTGGACCTGGAAAAGCTACCCTGGTAGCCCCTCCCTGAAACCCTTGCCCAGCCAGCCCTTGGCCAGGACCAGCAGGATCGAGGTCAGCATGGCCACGGCGCCGAAGACCAGCCACATGGTCTCGGTGTTGAGGGTGCCCTTGGCCGGGTCGGGGCACCAGCGGGCCAGGGCGGCGCCGGAATAGATGGGGACGAACATCTTGGTGAGGAACCAGGGGAACTGGGCCACGCCCATGTAGGCGCCGGTGCGGCCCTCCGGGGCCAGCTCGGCGGCGTACTGCAGGAAGCGGGGCTGCCAGATGGCTTCACCCACGGTCATGAGGACGATGAAGGCGAACAGGCCCGGCACCGTCGGGCCCAGGGCCAGGAAGAAGGTGGGGGCCGCCATGACGGCGGTGCCGAGGATCATCATCGAGTAGACCCGGGTGCGGGTGGTGACGGCGGCCACCACCGGGCAGAGGAGGAAGACCAGGATGGCGTTCAGGCTGGTGGCGGCCTCGAAGCGGGCGCCGACCCAGGAGCCGGCGAACGCCCGGTTCACGTACTGCGGCAGCACCAGCCAGTTGTAGGCGAACAGGGTCTGCACCGGAACCAGGAAGAAGATGAAACAGGCGAATTTCCCGTCGGCCAGGGGATGGTTGCGCAGCCAGTGGCCCAGCCCCCCCAGCAGGCCGGCCGAGGCGGGCGGCGCCGCGGCCGGCGCCGGGCCTTCCCCGGCCATCGCCGTCGCCGCCGCCACCGCCTTCCGGCTGAGCAGCAGCGCCGTGAGGACCAGCCCCGCGGCGGTGGTGGCAGCATAGAAGGCGAAGGCGCCGCTGATCCGGTAGCGCTGGCGGATGGGCGCCATGAAGCTGGGCAGCCAGGCGCCCAGGTTCATCACCGCGTAGAGCATGGCGAAGCCCATGCTGGCGCTGGCCGGGGTGGTGAACCGGCGCACGGCGGCATAGCCGGCCGGGACGTAGATGCCGTAGCCCAGGACCACCAGCAGGATGCCGGCCATGGCCGCGGCGATGAAGGGCGTCAGCAGTCCGCCGGCGGCCAGCCCCAGGCGCGGCGCCAGGGCCAGCAGCGCGCGGCCCAGGAGCATCAACGCCAGCGCCAGCAGGATGGCCCGGCGCAGGCCCCAGCGGTCCGCGCTGCCGCCGAAGAAGAGCATGCTGAGGGTGATGCCCGAGGTGAGCGTGCCCACCATCCATCCGGCATGGACATCCGTGAGCCCGGCATACTCGTTGAAGTACATGGCCAGGTAGATGAGCATGCCGAAGTAGACGAAGCCCTCCATGAGGGTGCTCAGGTACACCGCCCAGAGCGCCCGGGGCGCGCGCATGAGGCCAATGAAGGGCTGGAGGAATTCCCCAAGGGGGGAGGTGTTCGCGGTCATGGGTGATCCTCGATGGGTGTTTGGAAAAAGGGGTTTGAATGGGGCGGTGCAAGTTGAAAAACACAATAAGATTGTTTCCGTCCGCTGGCCAGTGGGAATAGGTCGCTGTACCATCTCCCCCACGCGGTCCGGAACCCTCCGGACCGGGTCCAGGGAGATGCCCGATGAAGCTGGTGACCTTTCGCAGCGACGGCCAGGAGCGCATCGGCGCGGTCATGGAAGGAGGCGGCATCCTCGACCTGGGGGCCGGGGAGCCGCGCCTGGCCGTGGACATGCTCACCCTGATCCGCGACCAGGACCAGCTGATGCCGCTGGCCCGGGAACGGGCGGCCCATCCTGCGGCCGCGCTGCTGGAACCCGCCGGCGTCACCCTGCTGGCGCCGGTGCCGCGCCCGGTGGCCATGCGCGACGGCTACGCCTTCCGCCAGCACGTGGCCACCGCCCGGCGCAACCGCGGCCTGGAGATGGTCCCCGAGTTCGATCTCTTCCCGGTCACCTACTTCACCAACCACCAGGCGGTCATCGGCCCCGGCCCCATGGAGGTGCTGGAGCACCACCTGCGCCGGCTCGACTACGAACTGGAAGTGGCCGTGGTCACCGGCCGCCCCCTCTGCAACTGCACCCTGGATGAGGCCGACGCCGCCATCTTCGGCTACATGATCATGAACGACTGGAGCGCCCGCGCGCTCCAGACCGAGGAAATGAAGCTTTCCCTGGGGCCCTGCAAGGGCAAGGATTTCGCCACCTCGCTGGGGCCCTGGCTGGTGACCAAGGACGAGCTGGAGCTGGCGCCCTCGCCCCAGGGCCAGGTGCTGCATGCCCGCATGACCTGCGCGGTGAACGGCAGGCCGCTCAGCGATGGCGATGCCGCCAGCATGAACTGGACATTCGCCCAGATCCTGCAGCGCACCGCCTACGGGGCCCGGGTGAGCGCCGGGGAGGTGCTGGGCAGCGGCACGGTGGGCACCGGCTGCCTGATGGAACTCAACGGCTCCAAAGTCACCGACGACCTCTGGCTGCAGGTGGGCGACGTGGTGGCCATGGAGGTGGAGGGCCTGGGCCGGCTGGAGAACACCGTGGTCCGGGGCCAGGGCATCGACCTGCCGTTCACCCTGGTGGCCCAGGGGCCGCGGCTCATGCATCGCGTGTAGGGAGAAAAGCCCATGCCGTTCAGGACGCTGTTGCCGGAAGACCTGGATCCGCTCCGTACCGGGGCCCTGCTCACCGGAGGGGTCGGGCCCCGGCCCATCGCCCTGGCCAGCACCCGCTCCCCGTCGGGCGTGCGCAACCTGGCCCCGTTCAGCTTCTTCAACGCGTTCGGCAGCAACCCGCCCATGGTCGCCTTCGCCCCCAACCGCCGGGGCCGGGACGGCACGGTCAAGCACACCTACCTCAACGCCGTCGCCACCCGGGAGTTCGTCATCGCCGCCGTGAGCCACGCCATGGTCGAGCAGATGAACATCGCCAGCGCCGAGTACCCCGGTGGGGTGGACGAGTTCACCAAGGCTGGTTTCACCGGATTGCCGGCCCTGCGGGTGAAGCCGGACCTGGTGGCGGAATCGCCCTTCCAGATGGAGTGCCGCCTGTTCCAGGTGGTGGAGCTGGGCAAGGGCCCCGGCAGCGGCCTGCTGCTGGTGGGGGAAGTGCTGGCCTTCCATGCCCGGGAGGACTGCTTCGACGGCGAGAGCCTGCAGCCCGGCCGGCTGGACCTGGTGGGTCGCAACGGCGGCTCCTGCTACACCCGGGCTTCGGGGCCGGCGCTGTTCGAGCTGCCCAAGCCGGCGGGCCAACCCATCGGCTTCGACGCCCTGCCGGAGCCGATCAGGGCCAGCGCGATCCTCACCGGCAACGACCTGGGCCGGCTGGCCAACTGCGGCGAACGGCCCGATCTGGACCGGGCCGAGCGCCGGGAGGGTGATCCGCCGGACGCGCCGGGTCTGGAGCGGGCCATCCAGTGCGCCGTGGCAGGCGGGGATCTGCCCGAGGCCTGGCGGCTGGTGGCCCTGCGCGTGCGCGGTCCTCGCTAGATCAGTTCCCGGATGCGCCGGCTGGCGTTCTCGATCTCCCTGGCGAGTTGGACCAGGCCGTCCGGTCCAGGCTCCAGGTTGCCCGCCAGCTTGCGCCCGCAATCCCCCAGGCGGGCCAGGGGCTCTTCCAGGCGTGCCGCCTCGTCCGCCCGCCACCCGCTGGTATCCATGGCGGCCAGCTGAAGCACCTTGCCGTCGGCGGAGGTCGCGCCCTGCAGGCGCACCCGGACGGCCGGCCCGGTTCCCGAGAGGCACACCTCGCAGGGCCGGTTCTCCCGCAGTTCCAGCCCGCGCTGGACGAAAGCGGCGAACGTGGCCCGGTCGGAGGGGCGCAAAAACGGGTCGAAGCGCCGGAACGTCAGATCGCCCCGGTCGCCCTTCAGCAGGCGCGCGCCGGCGAGGTTGAGTTCCAGGATGGTGCCCTGGGCGTCCACCGAAAAAAAGGCCACCGGGGCGGAATCGTAGAGCTCCTGGAAACGCTCCCAGCCGGCCTCCGCGGTCAACTGGGCTTCGCGCAGGGCCTCGTTCTGCATTTCCAGTTCGATCTGGTGCACGCGCAGTTCGTGCACCAACCGGGCCGTTTCCAGGCCGTCCAGTTCGCCCGGGTCCTCCTTATCCAGCCGCTCTTCGGCCAGACGGCGCAGGTGGGCGGGATCAAGGGGCTCGGGTTGCTGCCAGTCCATGGTCGCACCAGGAGAAAACCGACCGGTTCAAGAATCATAGTGACGCCTGGAGATTATGCAAGAAATCCACGCTTGCGCATGAGCGCGCCGGTGTCCACGTCCCGGCCCCGGAAGCTCCGGAAGGCCGCGCTCTGGTCCACGGTGTTGCCGACGGTGAGGATGTGCCGGCGCAGCCGTTCGGCCACGGTGCGGTCCCACGGCCCGCCGGCCTGCTGGAAGGCTTCCCAGGCGTCGGCCGTCAAGGCGTCCGCCCAGAGGTAGGCGTAGTATCCCGCCGCATACTCGTCGCAGGAAAAGATGTGGTTGAACTGGGTGGGCCGGTGGCGCATGACGATCTGTTCGGGCATGCCCAGCCGGGCCAGTTCCTCCCGCTCGAACGCGGCCGGGTCGATGGCTGGTCCGTCGGCCAGGTGGAACTTCAGATCGAGCATGGCCGAGGCCAGGTATTCCATGGTCTGGAAGCCCTGGTTGAAGGTGGCCGCCCGCTGGAGGCCGTCCACCAGGCGGCGCGGCATGGGTTCCCCGGTCTGGTAATGCAGCGCGAACCGTTCCAGCAGTTCCGGGGTCTGCAGCCAGTGCTCGTTGAGCTGCGAGGGGAACTCCACGAAGTCGCAGGGCACGGCGGTGCCGGACAGTTCGGGGTGCTTCACCTCCGACAGCAGCCCGTGCAGGGCGTGGCCGAACTCATGGAACAGGGTCACCGCGTCGTCCCAGGAGATCAGCACCGGGGCGCCGGGCGCGCCGGGCACGAAGTTGGCGTTGTTGGAGACGATCGGCGTCACCGGGCGGTCCAGAGCCTCCTGGCGCCGGTAGTTGTTCATCCAGGCACCGGAACTCTTGCCGGGCCGGGCGAACGGATCGAAGTACCAAAGCCCCGCGGGCCGGCCGTCGGCGTGCGCCGCCGACCAGACCGAGACGTCCGGGTGCGGCACCGGCAGTTCCTGGCGCGTGAAGACCAGCCCGTAGAGCCGGCCGGCGGCCCAGAACATGCCTTCGCGCAGCCGGTCCAGCTGCAGGTACGGTTGCAGCTCCTTCAGGTCCAGCCGGTACTTGGCCCGCTTCAGCTGCTCCATGTAGAAGCGGTAGTCCCAGGGGGCGATCCTGAAGCCGGCGATCGCCTCGATCTCCGCCACTTCGGCCTGGACCCGGGCCGCGGCCGGGCGCCACACGGCCTCCATGAGGGCCGCGGCCCGCTCGGGGCTGCCGGCCATGGTCGGTTCCATGGACCAGTGGGCGTGGCTGGGGTAGCCCAGCAGCCGCGCCCGTTCCAGGCGCAGCGCGAGGATCTCCGGGATCAGGGCGTTGTTGTCGGTGGCGCCGCCGTTGTCGCCCCGGCTGATGAACCGGCGCCACACCTGTTCGCGCAGGCCCCGGTGCTCGGCATGGGCGAGGAACGGCTCCACCGCGGAGCGGGTGTTGGCGATCACCCACCGGCCCTCCAGCCCGCTGGCCGCGGCGGCGCGGGCGGCGGCCTCCCGGAACTCCGCGGGCAGCCCGGCCAGGTCCGCTTCCCGCTCCACCACCGTGAACTGGCTGGTTTCCTCGGCCAGCACGTTCTGGCTGAACCGGGTGAACAGCGCCGCCAGGCGCTGGTTGATGGCCTTGACCCGGTCCTTGCCCGGGCCGTCCAGGCGGGCCCCGCCGCGCGCGAACTGGGTGTAGGTATGCCAGGCGAGCCGCCGCTGCTCCGGGTCCAGGCCGTCCTGGTGCCGGTAGACCGCTTCGATGCGCTGGAACAGCAGCGGGTCCTGGATGATCTCGTCGGCGAAGGCGGCCAGCCGGGGCATCACCTCCTCCTCGATCCTCGGCAGCTCGCCCAGCTTGAGGGTGCTGGCGTGCACCTCGAACAGGGTGCTCACCCGCTCCAGCATCCGGCCCGAGCGTTCCAGGGCCGCGAGGGTGTTGGCGAAGGTGGCGGGGCGGGGGTTGCCGGTGATCCGCCGGATGTGCTGGCGCTGGTCTGCCATGGCCCGTTCGAAGGCGTCGGGGAAGGCTTCGGGCACCACCTCGTGCCAGGGCGGAACGCCGCCGAAGGGGCCCTTCCAGGGCGCGAGCATGGCTGCGGAGGGCGTGGGGGGATGGTCGGCCATGGCGTACGATACCCGCTCCGGGCCTGATCCGCGATTCAAGATCCCGGCCGATGCCGGCTGCGGAGATATCACCGAATTTCGGGAAGCCCTCCTGATTGAAGGATTGACCGTTTCACTTTGATGGACTCGGGCCCGCCAACGCCTTCGGACCGGCGGGAAACCGTTGCCAGGCCTGGAATCGGGTTCTGGCGCGGAAGCTGCATCCAGCTGGCCGAAGCCATGTCGCGAGGAGTCGAGGCCATGTTGCGCAGTTTGAAGGACCTGGAAGATTTCACGGTGAGCGCCAGCGATGGCGAGATCGGCAAGGTGGGCGATTTCTATTTCGACGATGCCTGGTGGGCCGTGCGCTACGTGGTGGTGGACACCGCCGGCTTCTGGCAGGAGCGGAACCAGGTGCTGGTCTCGCCGGTCGCCTTCGGCAAGGCGGACTGGCCGACCCGGCGCTTCCACCTGGCCCTGACCCGGGAGAAGGTGCGGCACAGCCCGGCCGCTTCGCTCGACAAGCCGGTCTCCCGGCAGTTCGAGCAGGATTACTTCCGGTTCTATGGCTGGCCGACCTACTGGGTCGGTGACGGGCTGTGGGGCAACTGGACCTACCCCGGCCAGCTGGCCATGGCCCCGCCCGCCGGCCTGAGCGAGGACCTGGAGCACGGCGACCCGCATCTGCGCAGCCTGCGTGAAGTCGCCGGCTACCACATCCAGGGCGCCGACGGCGAGATCGGCCACATTGCCGATGTCGTGGTGGACGACCGGACCTGGGCGATCCGCTATCTGGTGGTGGACACCAGCAACTGGTGGATCGGCAAGAAGGTGCTGCTGTCGCCGCACTGGGTGGAACGGATCAGCTGGGCCGAGAACCAGATCTACGTCAACCTGCCCCGGGCCGACATCAAGAACAGCCCCGAATGGCTGCCCGGGCAACCGGTCAACCGGGAGTACGAAGTGCGCCTCTACGACTATTACGGCCGGCCCGCGTACTGGCTCGACCAGGCCAAGGACAGCCAGGAGGACGGCGTCGGCGACTCGCTTTCGGGGAAATTCGGCGATCGCGGCTGAGCCGCACTAATCTTCATAGCGAAAGTGGGTGAACCATGAACCAGGAAAGACCATCCTCCCTGAACACCTCCCTGCTCTGCTTCCTCGCCGGCGCCGTCGCCGGCGCGGTGGTGGTCGCGCTCACCACGCCGAAGAAGGGCGCCGAACTGCGCGGGGACCTTTCGGCGCTGGGGCGCCGCGCCAAGCGGCAGGCCGCCGCCCTGGCCCAGCAGGTCAAGGACGCCCGGAACGCCGCCTTCCACGGCCAATCGGGTCCCGGCAACCGGGCCGCGGACGCCTGGGCGGACCTCCAGCAGGGCGCGTCCCAGGTGGCTTCGGACGTGAAGCAGACCAGGCACGACGTCGCCATGGATCTGGGCAGCTGAACAAGCCTTTCCCGCCAGTCCGGCCGATGATCGGGCCGGGCTGGCGGGAAGCTTTTCGATCAGAACGTGTAGGTGACGCCCAGGTTCAGGCTGTTGAGGTCGGTGCTGTTGGCGCCGCTGTGGAAGGTGTAGCGGGCCTGCAGGCCCACGTGCCGGTCGAGGTCGTAGCCGACCCCCAGATCCGGCCCCAGGGAGGCGTCGGTGTGGGAATAGCCGTACTGGTCGGTCCAGTGGTAGTCCAGCACGGACAGGCCGCCGAGGAAGTAGAGCCCGCGCCGGTTCTGGTCCAGGTGGTAGGTGTAGTCCCCCCCGAAGCCCACGCTGGTATCGGAGGAACCGTGGTGCTGGCCGTACAGGGTCAGGTCAGCCCTGGCCATGATGCCGTGGCCGCTGCCGAAGTTCCACTGGGCATGGCCACCGCCCTGCAGCCCCACGCTCGCGGAATCCGACAGATCACCCGTGGGGAAAGAGAGCGCGCCCTGGACGCCATACTCGGGTGTCGCGCCGAGCAGGAAGGCGCCGGAGGCGATGACGATCAAGGCCGGCATGATTGCTTTAAATGTTTTCATTTCACCCTTTCGATGGTGTTGGGCGCCCGATGGGCGTCCCGCGACACGCAGCAATTGCCGCGCCATATTGTAGGTGCCTTATTTAACTACTACTTGAATTGATGGATGGGCGGGCTGGCCCCTCAGATTGAATGGATCGTGCAGCCGGAACGAGAGCCTGCCCGGAAATGCGTTACCCTTGGGCAGGGCGATCATCCAGATCGCCCTTTCTTGCGTATCCAGGTCCCCCATGTCGCACAGCTCCGTATGGCAATCCTATCGACGAAAAAGGTGGCGTCTGCTCTGGGCCGCCCTGGCCGGATTGGCGGTGCTCGGGTGCAGCCTGGTGGTCGCCGCGCAGCGGCATTCGGCCAAGCCGGCCTTCCTCGGCCTGGTCGTGTTCATCGGCGCGGTCTACTGGGCGACGTCGGCCCTCGCCGACTTCCCTTGCCCCAAGTGCGGCAAGCCGTTCAGCCACTCGGTTGATTTCAGCAACGGGTTCACCCGGGCCTGCGTGCACTGCCAGCATCCGAAATGGTCTGATCCGGCCTGATCCTGAGGAGGATGAACCATGCGGAATGGTTCCGGAGAACCCGTCGTCAGCAGCCTGCTGGAGAACGACCTCTACAAGTTCACCATGTGGCAGGCCCTGCTGCACAGCCATCCGGGGGCCCAGGCCGAGTATGCCTTCGTGTGCCGCAACGAGCCCGCGTACCCGCTGGCGGAGCTCAAGGATGAGCTGGAAGCGCAGCTGGACCATCTCTGCACCCTGACCTTCCGCCAGGATGAGCTGGACTACCTGCGCGGATTGCGCTTCATCAAAAGCGATTTCGTGGACTTCCTGACGATCTTCCGGTTCCAGCGCCGCTTCATCCACGTGGACGCCCGGGATGGCCGCCTGAGCATCCGGGCGGCGGGGCCGATCGCCCATGTCATGGCCTTCGAAGTCTTCGTGCTGTACATCGTGAACGAGCTGTTCTACCGGAGGCTGCCGGCCGGTCCGGAGCTGCTGGAGGCGGCCAGGGCGCGCCTGCGCAACAAGGTCGGCATGATCCGGGAATACGCCCAGGAACCGGCCCAGGGCTTTCCGTTCCTGTTCATGGATTTCGGCCTGCGCCGGCGCTATTCGGGACCCTGGCAGGAGGAGGTGGTCGGCACCTTCGCCCGGGAACTGCCGGAGCATTTCCGCGGCACCTCGAACGTGTTCCTGGCCCGCAAGCTCGGCCTGGTGCCCGCCGGCACCATGGCGCACGAGTACCTGCAGGCCTACCAGGCGTTCGGTTCGCGGCTGCGGGATTTCCAGAAGGCCGGCCTGGAGGCGTGGGTCCAGGAATACCGCGGCGACCTGGGTATCGCCCTGACCGATGTGGTGGGCATGGACGCCTTCCTGGCCGACTTCGATCTGTACTTCGCCAAGCTGTTCGACGGCCTGCGCCATGATTCCGGCGATCCCATCCAGTGGGGCGAACAGGCCATCGCCCACTACCGCAAGCTGCGGATCGACCCCCGGACCAAGCGCCTGGTCTTTTCCGACGCGCTCAACCTGCCCAGGGCCTTCGCCATCCACCGGCACTTCCGCGACCAGATCCCATCCACCTTCGGCATCGGCACCGACCTGACCAACGACACCCCGCACCGGGCGCTGAACATCGTGATGAAGATGATCGCCTGCGGCGGCCAGCCGGTAGCCAAGCTGTCCGATTCCCCGGGCAAGACCCTCTGCGAAGACCCGACCTACCTGGCCTACCTGCGCCAGGTCTTCCGTCATCCCAATTAAGGCTTCGGCAGGCCATCGAGGAACTGCTTGGCCTGCATGCCCTGGGGGCTGGCGGGGGCGATCTCGACCACCTTGGCCCAGGCCTTGGCGGCGGCGGCGTTGTCCTTCTTGTCCTGGGAGTAGACGATGCCCAGGTTGAACAAGCTCTGCACGTGCATGGGATTGATTTTGCCGGCCCGCTGGAAGTTGGCGATGGCCTTGTCGATGGCACCCAGCTGGCGGTACATGACGCCCTGGTCGGTCAGGACGTCGGGATTGGCCGGGTTCAGGGCCAGCGCCTTCCCGTAGGCGTCCACGGCATTCTGGGCCTGCTGCAGGTCGAAGTAGTCGTTGCCCAGGGCGATCCAGGTCTTTTCGTCCTTGGGTTCGGCCTGGACGCGCTTCAGGTTGGCGGCGATCCGCTCCTGGTATTCCATGGGGTTCGGCTTCGGGGCAGCGGCCGGGGAGGCCGGGGCGGCCGCCACGGGGGGGGCGTCATCGTTGCCGCGGCTGGCGCCGACGAAGTAGCCGCCCAGGAAACCGGCGAAAACGCCGATGGCAAGACCTGATAAAAGATTCCGGTTCAAAGCTGCACCTCCAGGACCGCGGTTCTTGGTCGGAAGTTGCATTTTGTCATGTTATTTCCAGCTGGCCCAGTAGTTCTCGTTCTCCACCCCGGCGGCGGCGGCGGTGGCCCGCAGGGGGTGGAAGGTATCCACCATCACCGCCACTTCGTCGGTCCGTTCCTTCAGGCGCGAAGCGGCGATGGCGTTGGGGTGGGGGCCGTGGTTGATGCCCTGGGGGTGCCAGGTGACCATGCCGGGGCCGATGCCCTCCCGGCTGAAGAAATGCCCGGCGGAATAGAACAGCACCTCGTCGAAGTCGATGTTGGAATGGAAGAAGGGCACCCGCATGGCGCCGGCCTCCTCCTCGAACGGACGGGGCAGGAAGGAACAGATGACCAGGTTCCGGCCCAGGAAGGTGCTGTGGGCGCTGGGCGGCAGGTGGTAGCGCGGGCTGACCACCGGCCGGATGTCCTTGACGTTGATCCGCCAGACCGTCAGGTCGCCCTTCCAGCCCACGGCATCATTGGGGTTGAACGGGTAGAACACCTTGGTGATCCCGCCCTGGCGCTTGATGTGCACGGCCCACTCGCGACCGTCCTCCTGGTACGGCTCCAGCTCCGGGGTGTCGATCATGGCCGGGTCGAACTGGGCGTGGGGGCCCAGCTGGTTCCGGTCCGGCACGCTGATCTCGCCGGCGCTTTCGATCAGAAGGTAGCGCTGGGCGTGGCCATCGGGCAGGAAACGGTAGGTGGTGCCCCGGGGGATCATCAGGTAGTCGCCGGTGGCATAGGCCATGGCGCCGAACGTGCATTCCAGCCGGCCGCCTCCGGCATGAATGTAATACACATCGTCGCCATCGGCGTTGCGGTAGAAGAAGTCCATGGCGAGGGGCGCTACCCAGTGCAGGGCCACATCCTCGTTATGGAGGAAGCATACCGGGCTGAAGGCCGGTTCCTGGCTGCCGAACATGGAGCCGCGCTGCTCCTGGCCCCAGGCCAGCTGGTTCAGGTCGTAGCTGCGCGGGCGCAGCGGGCCTTCGATCCGGGTCCAGGCGGTGACCGGGTGGCGGCGGTAGAGGTGGGTGGTCCGGCCGTAGAAGCCCTGGCGGGCGAATTCCTCCTCGAACGTGCCCTCGGGCAGGTCCACATGGGCCTGGCGGGCGACGGTGCCCTTCCGGATGGGAAAAAGAGCGGTTTCATTGGTCAGGCGCATCGGTTTTTCCCCCCGGGGGTGCTCTGGCTGCTAGTGTAACCGGGGTGAAAAAGAAAATCGCGAGCCAGTCTCAATCCACCATGGATCTGTTATGCTCCCGGCTTGCTTAGAGCCTTTGCATGGAGGCGATGGAATGCCGAAATCAACTTTTTCCTTGAGTCGATCGGAGCGTGGGGCGGTTGCGGACAATCCCCTGGGCCTGGAGCGCATCGACCATTTCCAGATGACCGGCACCATCGACCGGCTGGAGCCGCTCTACCGCCGCCTCGGCTTCGCCCGGGTGGCCTCGGGCAAGGCCCCCTGGGGCAGGCTGGTGCACCTGCGCCAGAGCCGGATGGACGTGATCATCCTGGAAGCCGACGACACCCACCGGGCCGGGCAGTACTACCAGGCCCATGGGGAGGGGGTGTGCGCCATCAATTTCCAGGTGGAGGATCTGGACGCCGCGCTGGGCCGGGCCCGGCAGGCGGGGGCCAAGGTGATGGTGGAAGCGGAGACCCACCGGCTCGGCGCCGGTACCTTGCGTTTCGCCGCCATCAAAGGGGTGGGCGACGTGCTGAACTACCTGGTGGAACGCCGGGGCGACCTGGGCGCGTTCTGGCCGGACCTGAAGCCGGATCCCGGCCTGCCGCTGTGCGCGCCGGGCCTGGTGCGGGCCGACCACCTCACCAACAATGTCGGCCCGGGGCAGATGGATGACCTGGTGGCCTTCTACGAGCGGGTGTTCGGTTTCACCGTGACCCGCGTCTTCGACATCCACGGCCAGCTGGGCACCGGCCTCCGCTCCAAGGTGGTGCAGAGCGCCAACAACCGGGTGATCATCCCGATCAACGAGCCCACCGACCCCAAGAGCCAGATCCAGGAATTCGTCAAACGCCACCACGGCTGCGGCGTGCAGCACATCGCCATGTCCACCAACGACATCCAGGAAGCCATCCGGGTGCTCGAGGCCCAGGGCATCACCTTCCTCAAGGTGCCCGACACCTACTATGAGCTCCTGCCCGCGCGCATCGAGAAGGGCGGCTTCCAGGTCACCGAGAACCTGAAGGACCTGCAGCGACTGGGCATCCAGGTGGACGGCGACGAAACCGGCTACCTGCTGCAGATCTTCAGCGAAGACCAGATCGGGCCGCTGTTCTTCGAGATCATCCAGCGGCGCGGCAACATGGGTTTCGGGGAAGGGAACTTCCAGGCCCTGTACGACTCCATCGAGCTGGACCAGCAGCGGCGCGGGGTACTCTAGCGTGCGGTGAAGACGGCCGCCACCATGTCCCGCGTCCCGCCCAGCTTCAGGAAGGAGCGCAGCAGCAGGTCCAGGGATACGGAGCGGTCGGCGGACTCCATTTTCGCCACCCGTGATTGGCTCGACCGGAGGCGTCTGGCCGCCTCGGTCTGGGTAAGTTGCTGCTCGATCCGGCGCGCCCGCAAGGCCGAAGCGAACGCCACCTTGACCTCGACCAGGATTGTCTCCTCCTCGGTAAGGTTCAGCCGTTCCTTGGGGGTCGCGACGCTCCAGCCGGCGGCTTCCAGTTTCGCCTGTTTGGCCTTGTCCATGGCGTTCCCCTCACTTGATGGCGTGTTGGTAAAGGGCCAGCCTCGCCTAGAGCAGGGCACCGGTCTCCCGGCGGGCTTCCGGAGAGAAGGGAGGCGTGGTGATCTCGCCTCGAAGCCAGACAAGGGGTTTGTCCTTAAGCCTGGGATGATGAGAATATGTCAAAAATGGCATATAGTCAATCCTTTTCCCCGAAAAAATCGCTACAGCAAAAACGAAAATATAGCGAATTCTCTAGGTAAAGCAAGGGCCGCCCGGTTGTCCCAGGCGTTCCTTGCCAGCGCCCCCCTACCGCGCAATCAGCTCCGGAATCGCCGACAGCGGCACCACCCGGTCGGCGGCGCCGAGCTTGATGGCTTCCTTGGGCATGCCGAACACCACGCAGGACTCCTCGTCCTGGGCCAGGGTGCGGGCGCCGGCCTGGTGCATCTCCAGCAGGCCGCGGGCGCCGTCGTCGCCCATGCCGGTCATGATCACGCCGGTGGCGTTGCGGCCGGCATACTTGGCGCAGGAACGGAACAGCACGTCCACCGACGGGCAGTGCCTATTCACCGGCGGCGCGGCCACCACCTCCACCACGTACTGGGCGCCGCTGCGCTTGACCACCAGGTGCTGGCCTCCGGGGGCGATGATGGCCCGGCCCGGGATCACCCGGTCGCCGCTGCGGGCTTCGCGCACTTCGATCTCGCAGATGCGGTCCAGGCGCTGGGCGAAGGCGGCGGTGAACTTCTCCGGCATGTGCTGGACCACCACCAGGCCCGGGCAGGTGCGGGGCAGGGAGGACAGGACGTACTCCAGCGCCTGGGTGCCGCCGGTGGAGGTGCCGATGGCGGTGAACCGCTCGGTGGTCACGGCCATGGCCTCGAAGCCCGGGGCGAGCACGGCGTCGGCGGTAAATTTCTGGGGCGCGCGCGGCGCGGCCTGGGGCGGAATCTTGGCCTGGGGCGGCATCTTGGCCACCCGGGCGCCGGCGGCGGCGCGCACCGCCGCCACCAGGTCCTGGGAGGCGTCCACCAGGTAGTTCTTCACTCCCAGGCTGGGCTTGGTGAAGATGGCGAAGGCTCCGGCGGCCAGGGCCTGCATGGTGGTTTCGGCGCCCTTCTCGGTGAGCGAGGAACAGATGATCACCGGGGTGGGGCGCTCGGCCATGATCTTGCGCAGGAAGGTGATGCCGTCCATGCGCGGCATCTCCACGTCCAGGAGGATCACGTCGGGCCATTCCTTCTTCATCTTCTCCATGGCGAAGATCGGGTCCATGGCGTGGGCGATGATCCGGATCTCCGGGTCGCGGCTCAGCACCTGGACCATGACCTGGCGCACCACGGCCGAATCGTCGACGATGATGACCTTGATATCCCTGGGGCTGTTGATCATGCTCGCCGCTCCCGTTCCGGCAAGGCCAGGGGTTGGCCCTGGCCTTGCCTTACCCATACTTCGCCGCTCCAGATGTCGAATACCACGGTGCGGTTGGCCCCGCCAGCCAGGTCATAGTTCAGGATGTTGAAGCCGCTGCGGGTGAGCACGGCCAGGCCCATATGGATATTCTTGGTGCCGATGTTCAGGCTTTCGCCCAGGGTGAGGCCCGGGAACATGTTGCTGCCGCCGAACATCTTCACCTGGAAGGCCCCGGGCGGCAGGCCGTGGCCGGCGAAATGCTCGCCGATGATGGGGATGACCTCCTCGGCGTACTTGCCGCCGCGCGGTTCGGTCAGGGACGGGCACCGGGTCGGCAGCAGGTAGTGGCACATGGCGCCGATCTTGAGCCCGGGATGCCAGAAGGTCACCGCCACGCAGGAGCCCAGGATGGTGCGGATGCGCGTCTGCTCGTCGCCGAAGGCGTAGTCGCCCGGGTTGAGGAAGATCTCCCTCGATCCGGTCTCAAGCGCCACGGTACACCGTAGGGCGGATCTGCTTGACCCGTTCGGAAACGCCCATGAGGTTCTCGGAATGGCCGACGATCAGCAGGCCATGGGGATGCAGCTTGGGCAGCACCGCCTCGACCACCTTGCGCTTCTGGTCGTTCTGGAAATAGATGAGGATGTTGCGCAGGAAGATCAGGTCGAACCGGCCCAGGTCGGGGATCAGCTCGTTCAGGTTGACCTGGGTGAAGTGGACCCGCTCGCGCAGCTGCTTGCCGATCAGCATCATGCCGTCCTGGGCGCCCTGGCCCTTGAGGCAGAACCGGTGCAGGTAGTCCTTGGGAATCCCGCCGTTGCGCTCCAAGGGATAAAGCCCGGCCTTGGCCCGCTCCAGCACCCGGGTGCTGATGTCGCTGCCGATCACTTCCCAGCTCGAGCCGCCCAGCACGTCCGCCAGGACCATGGCGATGCTGTAGGCCTCCTCGCCCGAGGACGAGGCGGCGCTCCAGACCCGGAACGGCGTGGGCAACGGGCGCAGGCTGGCGATGTACTCCTTCATCACCTGGAAGTGCTCAGGTTCGCGGAAGAAGAAGGTCTCGTTGGTGGTGAGGTAGTTGATGGCCAGCTGGAGCTCTTCGGTCTCCAGGGGGTGCCGGATGATCTTGTAGTACTCGGTGAAGCTCCTGGCCTTGCGCGCCCGCAGCCGGGACGACAGGCGCGCGACCAGGAGGGTCTTCTTGAACTCGGACAGGTGGATGCCGGTGATGCCGCGCAGCAGGGCCTGAAACTGCGCGAACTCGGCATCCGTGATGAGCGGGATGGAATGGTCGGGGGTGGGTTCCACGAAGCGCTTCCTATCTTTTGAGTATGTCATCACCCGGGCTGCGGGCCAGCCCGCTGACCTAGAAACGGGTGAAGTCGCCATCCTGCGGGTCGGCCGCGGCGATGTGCCGGACGTTAGGCTTGCGAGCAGCGACCCGGGCGGCCGGCTTCCGGACCAGCTTTTCGCCGCCCGTGTCTGCGAGCGTGAAGAAGTCCATCATCTGCTGGAGTTCGAGGGCCTGAGCATTCATCTCTTCGGAGGTGGAGGCCAGCTCCTCGGCGGCGGCGGCGTTCTGCTGGACCGACTGGCTGACCTGGCTGATGGCGCCGTTGATCTGGCCAACGCCGGAGTTCTGTTCGCTGGAGGCGGCCGAGATCTCCTGGACCAGGTCGGCGGTCTTCTGGATGGAAGGCACGATGTCTTCCAGCAGGCTTCCGGCCCGTTCGGCCAGGTCGACGCTGGTGCCGGCCAGCCGGCTGATCTCCTCGGCGGCCACCTGGCTGCGCTCGGCCAGCTTGCGCACTTCGGCGGCCACCACGGCGAAGCCCTTGCCGTGCTCCCCGGCCCGGCCGGCCTCGATGGCCGCGTTCAGCGCCAGCAGGTTGGTCTGGTAGGCGATGTCGTCGATGATGGCGATCTTGTGGGCGATCTGCTTCATGGCGGTGACCGTCTCGCGCACCGCCTGGCCGCCCTGCACGGTATCCTTGGCGGTGCGGGTGGCGATATCGCCGGTGACCTTGGCGTTCTCGTTGTTCTGGGCGATGGAGGCGCTCATCTGCTCCATGGAGGCGCTGGTCTCCTCGACGCTGGCGGCCTGCTCCGAGGCGCCCTGGCTCAGGGACTGGGCGGTGGAGCTGAGCTGTTCCGAGGCCGCCACCAGGTTGGTGGAGGCGTTCCGGGTCTGGCCGATGACCTCGGCCAACTTGGCCACCATGCCCTTGATGGAGGCCATCAGGCTGCCGGTGTCCCCGGCGGCCAGGGCCACTTCCACGGCGAGATCGCCCTCGGCGACCCTGCCGGCGATGCGCGCGGCCTCGGCCGGTTCGCCGCCGACCACCGTCTTGATCACCTTGGTGACCAGCATTCCGAGCAGGACCGACAGGACGAAGCCGGCGGCGATGATGACCATGATCTGGAGCCGGACGCCTTCATAGATGCTCTCGCCCAGCTTGTTGTTGTCTTCGGCGCCCTTGCGGTTTTCTTCGACAATGGTGACCAGGCTCCCGTCCAGCTCATTGTATCGGGGCCGGATCTCGTCGAACAGATAACGGGTCGCGTCGGCCTGCTTGCCGGTGTCGGTCATGGCCATGAACTTGCGGCCGGCTTCGAGGTACGGGCCCCACTGCTGGTCGAACTGTTTCCAGGCAGCCTGTTCCACCGCGCTCATGGAAGTGGCCTGCTCCTTGCGCTCCCATTGCTGGACGGCGGCCTGGCTCTTGGTGAGGTTGGCGAGGGCGGCCTTGCGTTCCGCGGCATCCGGGGCCAGAACGTAGTTGTTGAGGGTTCGTTGGCTGTTGATCAAGGCCTTGGAGGCCTCCTCGACGTAGAGGATGCTCAGGGTGCTGTTCTGGTAGGTGTCGTCCATCATCCGATGGAGCGTGAGGGCGCCCCGGATGCCAAAGCTACCCACCACCACGGCGATCAAGGCCACCGTGAGAAAGGCGAAATTAAGCTGGCTGGCCAGGCGGAGAGATTTGAACCATTTCATGGCGTGCTCCTCGAAGCGATGGGTTGGTGCGTTCGGTAATGCCGGTTGCTTGCCTATGGCTGGAAAGGCCGGGCCAGGTCCCGGGCGCACATCTCTTCGGAGGGGGGCCAGATGGTCCGAAGCTGAAGGCTCCGCTGGACGGCCTTGCTGAATCCGTTATGAATTTCAAGGTCATGTGGTGGTGCGTTCAGAACCGGGTGAACTCGTGCCCGTTCTCGTCGGGAACCCGCTTGAGGGCGCGGAAGGTGGAGGGCTTGGGCGCCGTTTTGGGCTGGGGCCTGTGGGCCGATCTGCCGCGGTCGCCGCCTTCCAGAGTGAAGAAGCCCATCAGCGACTGCAGCTCCATCGCCTGGGCGCTCATCTCCTCCGAGGTGGAGGCCAGTTGCTCCGAGGCGGCGGCGTTCTGCTGGATGGCGTTGCTGATCTGGTTGACGGCGCTGCTGATCTGGCTGACCCCGGTGTTCTGCTCGCTGGAGGCCGCAGCGATCTCCTGGACCAGGTCCGCGGTCTTCTGGATGCCCGGGACGATGCCCACCAGCAGGCTGCCCGCCTGTTCCGCCAGGCCCACGCTGCCCGAGGCCAGCCGGCTGATCTCCTCGGCGGCCACCTGGCTGCGTTCGGCCAGCTTGCGCACCTCCGCGGCCACCACGGCGAAGCCCTTGCCGTGTTCCCCGGCCCGGCCCGCCTCGATGGCGGCGTTCAGGGCCAGCAGGTTGGTCTGGTAGGCGATGTCGTCGATGATGGCGATCTTGTGGGCGATCTCCTTCATGGCGGCGACGGTTTCGCTCACCGCCTTGCCCCCGGAGACCGTCTCCTTGGCCGTCTTGGTGGCGATATCGCCGGTGACCTTGGCGTTCTCGTTGTTCTGGGCGATGGAGGCGCTCATCTCCTCGATGGAGGCGCTGGTCTCCTCGACGCTGGCGGCCTGTTCCGAGGCGCCCTGGCTCAGGGACTGGGCGGTGGCGCTCACCTGCTCGGAAGCGGTCAGCAGGTTGCTCGAGGCCTGGACCACCTCGGTGATGGTGGAGGACAGCTTGTCGATGGTGGTGTTGGTGGCGTCCTTGAGGCGGGCGAACTCGCCCTGGTACTCCTTGCTGATCTTGGCGGTGAGATCGCCCTGGGCGGCGGCCTCCAGCACCCGGACCATCTCCTCGATGGTGGCCTTGATCCGGTCGATGGTGAGGTTGGAAGCCACCTTGACCCGGGCGAATTCGCCTTCATAGTTCTTGCTGATCCGGTCGTTCAGCTCGCCCCGGGCGGCCGCTTCCAGCACCCGGACGATCTCCTCGAAGGTGGAGGCGAGCTGGTCGATGGTGGTGTTGGAGGCGTTCTTGAGCCGGAGGAAATCCCCCTGGTAGGGCTCGGTGATGCGCACGCTCAGGTCGCCCCGTGCCGAGGCCTCCAGCACCCGCACCACGTCGTTCAGGCCGGTCTTGCAGGTGTCGCTGAGCTGGTTGAGCGCGGTGCCCAGGTCCAGGATGTAGCCCTTGGAACCCTCCACCTTGATGCGCTGGGTGAAGTCGCCCCGGCCGGCGCCCTCCACCACCCGCTGGGTGTTGGCGACCACTCCGGAAAGGGCGCCCACCATGGTCTTCATGGCGGCCATCATGCTGGTGCTGTCGCCCGGCAGCAGCGGCACGTCCATGGACAGATCGCCGCCAGCCACGCGCTGGGCGATGTCGGCGGCCGCCGCCGGCTCGCCGCCCACCTGGAGCTTGATCAGCCGGGTGACCGTCAGGCCCAGGCCGACCGCCAGGATCATGCCGAGGACGATGGCGATTTCCATCTGGTGCGAGGCGGACGCGGCGTCCCTGGCGTTGGTCTCGGAAATGCTCTGGGCGGCGTCGACGTTCATTTTGATCATTTTTTCGATCAGGTCGTTGAGCTCTCCGGTGGTCTGGGCGACCTGGGGGCTGAAGGAGACGGCGAGGGCATCCGCGTTCTTTCCCGCCAGCTTGAATGCCACCACCGGTTGCGCGACCTTCTTGTCGTATTCCTCCACGAGTTCCTTCAATCGGACCACGGCGGCCTTCTCTTCGGCGCTGTCGGCCTGGGCGGCCACGCCGGCCAGGGCCGTCTCCATGAGCTTCCAGTGGGTTTTCTGGAGATCGGTGGCCGCCGCCAGGTGCGTCGCATCCGGCGCCGAAACCAATTTGCTGAGCGCGTTCCTGACCTGCTGGAAATGACCGTTCAGGGCATCCAGGTTCTTCATGGGCGCCGTGGCGTTCTCATACATGTTCTTGTCGCTCGCGGCGAGCTTGCCCACGTTGACGATGCCGATGGTGCCGACGCCGCCGGCTATCAGGGCCACCAGCACGAAGGCCAGGATGAGCTGGGTGGCGAGTCGCAGTTTCTTGAACCATGCCATGGGGGCTCCTTTGAGCTGATGTCCTAGATGCCGTTTATCCGACCAGAGCCGCCAATTCATCCACCGACAGGACGCGATTCACATCCAGCAGGATGACGAACCGCTCTCCGACCTTGGCCACGCCGGCGATGAATTCGGACCGGATATCGCTGCCGAAGGCCGGCGCGGGCTCCACCTCGCTGGCGGCAATGGAGAGCACTTCGCTGACATTGTCGACCATGACCCCCAGTTCGGCGGTGCCGTCGCCCTGGGTGAGTTCCAGGATGACGATGCAGGTGCGGTGGGCCACCGTGGCGGCGGCCCGGCCGAAGCGCACGAACAGGTCGATCACCGGCACCACGGAGCCGCGCAGGTTGATGACGCCGCGGATGAAGGGGGGCATCAGCGGCACTTCGGTGATGCCGCCGAACTGGATCACTTCGCGGATGGACCGGATGTCCATGGCGAAGGTCTCGCCGCCCAGGGTGAAGGCGAGATACTGCTCGCGCTGCTCGACCGGGGCGGCGGCGAGGGCCTGGGTTTGACGTTTGCTGAACTTGATCAATTCCGCCATTTTTTCCTCCTAGGATTGAGATGGATCTCAGGGGCTGCGCGTTCAGAACCGGGTGAAACTGCCGTCCGCCATTTCGGCTCCGCCGCGTGTCCGGGCCGGCGCGATCCCCTTGAGCGGAATCCTGGCGGCGGGCTTTTGCGCGCCCCTTGGATGCTTCGCCTTGTCCTCGGCCAGGGTGAAGAACGCCATCATGCTTTGCAGCTCCAGCGCCTGGGCGTTCACCTCTTCGGAGGTGGAGGCCAGTTCTTCGGCGGCGGCGGCGTTCTGCTGCACAGCCTGGCTGATCTGGTTGATGGCGCCGTTGATCTGGCCCACGCCGGAATTCTGCTCGCTGGAGGCGGCTGAGATCTCCTGGACCAGGTCGGCGGTCTTCTGGATCGAAGGCACGATGCTGCCCAGCAGGGTGCCGGCCTTCTCCGCCAGGTCGACGCTGCCGGTGGCCAGCCGGCTGATCTCCTCGGCCGCCACCTGGCTGCGCTCGGCCAGCTTGCGCACTTCGGCCGCCACCACCGCGAAGCCCTTGCCGTGCTCGCCGGCCCGGCCCGCCTCGATGGCTGCGTTCAGCGCCAGCAGGTTGGTCTGGTAGGCGATGTCGTCGATGATGGAGATCTTGTGGGCGATCTGCTTCATGGCGGCGACGGTCTCCTGCACGGCGTTGCCGCCCTCCTGGGTGTCCTTGGCGGTGCGCGTGGCGATGTCGCCGGTGACCTTGGCGTTCTCGTTGTTCTGGCTGATGGAGGCGCTCATCTCTTCCATGGAGGCGCTGGTTTCCTCGACGCTGGCGGCCTGTTCCGAGGCGCCCTGGCTGAGGGCCTGGGCGGTGGAGCTGAGCTGCTCGGAAGCGCCCACCAGGTTGCCGGAGGCTTCCAGCACGTCGGCGATGGTGGCGGAGAGCTTCTCCACGGTGGTGTTGGAGGCGTCCTTGATCCGGCCGAAATCGCCGCTGTAGGCCACGGTGATGCGCTCGCTGAGGTCGCCCCTGGCCGCGGCTTCCATCACCCGCACCACCTCGCTCAGGGCGGTCCGGCAGGTTTCCGACAGCTGGTTCAGGGAGGTGCCCAGGGCCAGGATGTAGCCCTTGGCGCCGGCCACTTCGATGTGCTGGTTGAACTCGCCCCGCCCGGCCGCATCCACCACCTTCTGGGTCTCGGAGAGCACGCCGGACAGGGAGGCCACCATGGTCTTCATGGCCGCCATCATGCTGGTGCTGTCGCCCTGGGCCAGAACGACTTCCATGGTCAGGTCGCCGGCGGCCACGCGCTGGGCGATGGACGCCGCTTCGCGTGGTTCGCCCCCCACCATCTGCTTGATGATCCGGGTCACCAGGAGCCCCAGGCCGACGGCGGCGGCCAGGCCCAGGATGATGGTGGCGAGGGTCGTGGTGCGGATCGACTGGTAGGTGGCGATGCCGTCCTTGTTGGCCTTCTCCGCCAGCTTGTTGTTGATCTCGGCGATATTCAGCAGGATGCCGCGCATCTCGCGGAAGATCGGCCGGGTCGCGGTGATCACATGCTCCCGGGCTTCGTCAGTCCGCTTGGCCTCGACCAGATCCTCCATCTGCTTGATGGATGCCGAGAAACGGGGCAGGGCCTCTTCGTACTTGACCCACAGCGCCTTCTCGTCCGGGGACATGTCGGTGGCCCGCTCCTTGGCCACCGCGTCGGCCAATTCCTTCCGGCTGGTTTCCAGGGCTGCGTCCTCTTCGGCCCTGACCTTGGGATCCGCGGTCATGACGGAGAAGTTGAGCCTCTGCATCACCGATGCCAGGGCGGTATTGGCGTCCGCCATGTTCTTGATGGAAACGACGTTGTTGTTGTACGTGTCGACCATCGACTTGCTGATCGTCCCGGTTCCGTACAGGCCCAGGCCGCCGGTGGCGACCGAAACCAGCCCGACGATCACGAAGGACAGGATCAACTGGGTGGCGAGACGGAGGTTCTTGAACCAGGTCATGGGGAGGTCCTTGGAAGCCTACACGGTTTCAGCGAGCGTCGCGGTGCGTTTGCGGTTGGATGCGTGGCGCTCGGTGGCCAGTTGCACCATCTGCGCCACATCGAGGATGAGGGCCACTTCCCCGGTGCCCAGGATGGTGGAGCCGCCGATCCCCCGGGCGCCGCGGAACAGCTTGCCCAGCGGCTTGATCACGGTCTGGAATTCGCCCAGCAGGCGATCCACCACGATCCCGGCGCGCAGCTCGCCGTGCTGGATCACCACCACCCGCTCCCGGGCGGGGATCTCGCCGGGAATCTGGAACACCTCCCGGAGCCGGAGGAAGGGCAGCACCTCGCCGCGCAGGTTGACCAGGTGGTTCTGCTCGGATTCCAGGAACGGCGCCAGGTCCAGGCATTCGATGACCACGTCCAGCGGCACCACGTAGGAGGCCCCGGCCACTTCGACCCGGAAGCCGTCGATGATGGCCAGGGTGAGCGGCAGGCGCATGCGCAGGGTGGTGCCCAGGCCTTCCTCGGTCTCCACCTCGATGGTGCCGCGCAGCTCGTCGATGTTGCGCCGCACCACGTCCATGCCCACGCCCCGGCCGGAGAGGTTGCTCACCGCCTCGGCGGTGGAGAAGCCCGGCTCGAAGATCAGGTTGATGATCTCCTGGTCGGAGAGGGTGGCGCCTTCCTTGACCAGGCCGCGCTCGATGGCCTTGGCCAGGATGCGCTCCTTGTTGAGCCCGCCGCCGTCGTCGCTCACCTCGATGATGATGCTGCCGGATTCGTGGCTGGCCTGCAGCGAGAGGGTGCCGGATTCCGGCTTGCCGCGCGCCCGGCGCAGCTCCAGCGGCTCGATGCCGTGGTCGATGGAGTTGCGCACGATGTGCATGAGCGGGTCGCTGAGCTTCTCGACGATGGTCTTGTCCAGCTCGGTGTCCGCCCCGTGGATCTGCAGCTCGATGGCCTTGCCCAGTTCCAGCGAAACGTCCCGGACGATGCGCCGGAACTTGTTGAAGGTCTCGCCGATCTGCACCATGCGCAGGCTCAGGGCGTTGTCCCGGATCTCCTCCACCAGCTTGTTCACGGTGACGGTGGCCTCCAGCAGGCTGGCGCCGGCGCCCTGGGCCTTGGCGTGGGCCGCGGCACCGGCGATCACCAGCTCGCCCACCAGGTCCACCAGGAGGTCGAGCTTTTCCGCCGAGACCTTCACCACCCTGAGCTCCTGGGCCTGGCGGTCGTGGAACTTCTTCTGCTTCTCCAACGCGGCGGCCACCACCGGCGGCGGCACCGCGTTCTCCTGGATCAGGATGGTGCCGAGCATGCGGCCCTGCACCGTGCCGCTGCCGTAGGCCTCCTCCTTCTGCAGCCTGAGGGCGGCTTCCAGCTCGTGCTGGGTCAGGCAGCCCCCGGCCACCAGGATCTCGCCCAGGAACTGGTCTTCCTCGGGCAGCTCCTTGATCAGCTGGATGTAGTCCTCCACCTTGGAATGCGGCGGGATGAGCCGGATCTGGCTGCCGTCCCGGACGAACTCGAACACGTCCTCGATGGTGGTGCGGTCGGCCTTGGTGTCCAGCTCGATCTCCAGCCCCATGCGGCATTCCTCGGGGTCGAAGGCCTCGCGCTCGGGCAGCGTGCCGAAGATCGAGGTCAGGTGCTCGATCTTGCCGATGGTGGCCAGGTAGCGGACGAAGGAGAGCGGGTCCATGCCGTTGCGCAGCACGTCCCGGCTGAAGCGGATGGAGAGGTGCCAGCAGTCGTGCCCGGGCGCGTCACCGGCGTCGGGCTGGGCCGCCGGCGCGACCGGAGCGGCGGGCTCGGCCTTGGCCACGGCGCCGCTCAGGAACGGCGCCAGCTTGGCCAGGATCTGCTCGCCGTTGGCCTTGGACTCCGGCGATTCCTCCACTTCCGACTGGATGTCGCTGATCATCTGGGCCAGGTGGTCATGGCACTCCAGCATGATGCCGATCAGGTCGCCGGTGAGCCGGGCCACCTGGCTGCGCACCCGGTCCAGCACGCTCTCCACGGTGTGGGAGAAATGCACGATGCCGTCCAGCCCGAACAGCCCGGCCGAGCCCTTGATGGTGTGCACGGCCCGGAACATGGAGGCCACCGCTTCAGTGGGGTCGCTTTCACCTTCCAGGGTGAGCAGCGCGTCCTCCATGGAGTCCAGCAGCTCCCGGGCTTCGATGATGTAGGTCTGTTTTGCCCGATCGAGATCCATGGCCATGCCTTTATGAAACGGACGGAGCGTGGGTGCGGGAGGAGGGAGGGAGGAGCATCGCGTCCCCGAACAAGCTCGCGACCTGAAGCAGGTCGAAGACCTCCACCACGGCGGGGCTGTGGGCGAACAGGACCAGGGTCTTGGCCCGGCGCTTGGCCTCCTGCTTGAGCCAGACCAGCAGCTGGACCCCGGCGGTGTCCAGCTCCTCCACGCCGGCGAGGTTCAGCTGGAGCGCGGGGTGCTGGTCCAGGGCGGCGCACAGCTGGTCCCTGGCCTCGGTGACCGAATAGATGGTCAGCTCGCCTTCGAGCCGCAACGCAGGCGCGCTCTCATGGGTGGAAAGCTCGATTTGGAACATGGTGACCCCTTGCCCTTGCAGATTGAGGAAATCAGGGAAGAATGAGCTTGGCGACGGCCAGCAGCAGTTGTTCGGGTTTGAATGGCTTGACCACCCAGGCGCGGGCGCCGGCGGCCTGGCCTTCCCGCTTCTTGTCCTCGCCGGCCTCGGTGGTGAGCATGATGACCGGGGTGAACTTGTAGGCGGGCAGCTCGCGCATGGCCTTGAGAAAGCCGATGCCGTCCAGGTTGGGCATGTTCACGTCGCAAATGATGAGATGGATCCTTTGGCCGCCCAGCCTGGCCAGCGCGTCCTTGCCATCGCAGGCCTCGAGGACCTCATACCCGGCCGAGGTCAGGGCGATGCCGACCACCTGCCTGAGGCTCACCGAGTCGTCAATGATCATGATGGTCTTGGCCATGGTGTCTCTCAGAAAAAGGTGATTTCGGATTCGGTCGGTGTGCCGGCCCGCTGGCCGCGGTGGATGGCGGACTGCTCGAGGGTCGTGTAGGTGCTCGCCAGCTCCGCCAGCCAGCGGTCCACGTCCAGGGCGGAGGGCTGGCCGTTCATGCGTGCGACGAACTTCTCCATGTCGGTGACCACGTTCTGCAGGATCTGGCCGACCCGGTCCTGGAACTGCAGGTGCACCAGCGTGTCGGAGACCTCGCCCTGCACCCGGACGTTCACCGTCTCCAGGTGTTCGGTGGAGACGGACAGGGTCTGGGCCGCCGCGCCGAACCGGGCGATGACGTCCTGGATGGTCTGCTCGGAGGTCAGGATGGTGCCGGTCTCCTGCTCATGGAAGGTCTGGGTGGCCTGGAGGATCTCCTGCAGGACCCGGTTCACCGCCTCGACCCGCTGGGAGATCAGGTTGCCCGTGGTGCCCGAGCGTTCGGAGAGCTTGCGCACTTCCTCCGCCACCACCGCGAAGCCCTTGCCCAGTTCCCGGGCATGGGCCGCCTCGATGGCCGCGTTGAGGGCCAGCAGGTTGGTCTGGGAGGCGATGGAGGCCACCTCCGCCGACATCTCGGACAGCTCCTCGGTGAACCCGGCCAGCTGGCCGATCTTCTGCACGTATTCGCGGCGCGCCTCCTGGCCGGAGGACAGGGCGGCGACGATGCCGGCAAGGGCATGCTCCCCTTCGGCGATGGTCTGGTGGATGGACCGGGCGCTTTCCACCCCGGAGGCTCCCGAGGCCTCCTTCAGCTCCCGCTGGATGGCCGAGAACCGGCCGGTGAGGGCGGTGATGGCCTGTTCGGTCTCGGTGCGGGCGTGGGCGGTCTGGCCGGCCCAGAGCGGCACGATGGCCTGGGCCAAGCGCTCCAGGCGCGGGGCGTGCTCCGGGGCCGCGGGCGCGGCCGCCTCGGCGACCTGCTCCAGGGGCGGCTGCCGATGGCGGGACCCGTTCCAGAGCGCGGCGCCCAGGGTGGCGCAGCCGAACAGCAGGCCCCAGGCGAATCCTGCCCAGGAGCAGCCGCTGGCGATCCAGGGCCCGGCCACAGCCAGGGCAGACAAGGCCCATGACCTCGCCGAAGGGCGGAAAAATTTTGATGAAAGGTTGAACATAATCCCCTACAGGTTCGGTTGCGAAGCACACACTGGGCCAGGGGCACAGCCCGGATCCCCATGGCGAGGGTGAAACATGTGCACAACAAACTTTACGGCAGGATACTTGAAAACCTGAATTTCGACTTTACGAACTTTTTTCGCGAGTCACGCATGTTTATATTTGCCCATCATTAGAAACAAAGCTATGGCCGGTAGCGGCCCGCCCATCTTCTGATGGATGCCGGATGGCCCATCTGATCCCTTGTGAATGAGTTCAGCGGGCCCAGCCGAGGCTGTCCCGCTTGGCGCTCCAGTGGGCGCCGAGGTCCAGCGCCAGGGCCTTTTCGCAGAGTTCCAGGGCGCCGGCGAAATCCCCGGCCTCGCTGCGCGCCTGCACACCCCGTTCCAGGGCGGTGGTGGATTCCAGGGCGGCGCGGTAGCCGTGGCCCAGGCCCTGCTCCAGGTCCGGCAGGTGCTTCAGGAACCCCTGCAGCGCCTCCTCGACCCCGGGCCAGTCCTGGAGCTGGGCCCGGGTTTCGGCCAGCAGGTCGTAGGCCGCCGCCTTGGCCGCGTTGGGCAGGCTGTGCTGGCCTTCCATGGTCCGGGTCAGGTACTTGAGGGCGGGGACCGGCCCGGCGATGGCCGCCTCGCGGTAGCCCCCCTGCAGGTCATCCAGCACATCCTTCAACGATTTCTTGACCGGTTCCAGACGGCGCGCCATGGTCACTCCTGAAGCCAGCTTAACCGGGATGTGGTAGCCTGCCGGGATGAGCGAGCTTCCGGCCTTCGAGCGTGAACCCTACAGGACCCAACTGGAAACCCAGGCACTCAGGGTCGGACAGGAGGACGGCCGGCCCTTTGCGGTGCTGGCTGATTCCATCCTCTACCCGGAGGGGGGCGGGCAGCCTCCCGACCACGGCTTCCTGGGCAGCGTGGCGGTGCTGGATGTGCAGAAGCGGGCCGGGGAGGTGCGCCACTACCTGGCCGCGCCGGTCCAGGCCGGGCCGGTCAGCGTGCGCCTGCACTGGCCGCGCCGGTTCGACCACATGCAGCAGCACACCGGCCAGCATCTGCTCACGGCCGTGGCCCGGGAGCGGTTCGGCTGGGAGACCACGGCCTTCCACCTGAACGAGGCGGTGTCCGACATCGAACTGGACGTGGCGCGGGTGACCGGGGACCAGGTGCGCGAGCTGGAGGCGGCGGTGGCCACGGAGATCCGCCAGGACCTGCCGGTCACCTGCCGGCGCGTGGCCCGGGAGGAGCTGGCCAAGCTGAACGTGCGCTCCCGCGGGCTGCCCGAGGGCTACCAGGGCGACATCCGGCTGGTGGCGATCCAGGGACTGGACCTGAACACCTGCGGCGGCACCCACCTGGGTTCCCTGGCCGAGCTGGAGTGCCTGTGCCTGCTGGGCACCGAACCGGTGCGCGGCGGCACCCGGCTGTTCTACGTGGCGGGAGGCCGTGCCCGGGACCGGATGGCCGCCCATGAGCGGCGCAACGCCGAGCTGCGGGCCCTGCTGGGCGTGCCCGAGCCGGCCCTGGCCGGGGCGGTGACTGCCCGCCTTGAGCAGCTGCGCGGCCTGGAGAAGCGGGTCCGGCTGCTGGAGGACGAGCTGGCCGAGGTGGTCGTGGCCGGCTTGGCTGCGGGCCCGGAGGCCGTGGTGGAACACCATTTCGAGGGCAAGGACGCGGCCTTCCTGCAGCGCGCCGCCCGCCAGCTGGTGGCCCAGGCCCCGGCCAAGACCGCCTTCCTCACCGCCACCCTGGGCGGCCAGAGCTATTTCCTGCTGGCCTCCGGCGAAGCCTCGCCGCTGGACACCTCGGCCCTGGGCAAGGAGATCGCCGGCCTGTTGTCCGCCAAGGGCGGCGGCTCGGCCCGGCTGTTCCAGGGCAAGGCCGCATCCCTGGAAGGCCGGGCCGAAGCCCTGGCAAAGCTCCTGGCCTAGAACTTGTAGCGCGCCTGCACGGCCAGCACGTCGATGCTGTTCTTGTAGGTGCCGCTCAGGTTACCGCCGAAGTACTTGCTCTGGTCGGTGGGATCGCTGCCGCCCTGGAGGTTCACCGTGGAATTCTTGCAGATCAGATGGGTGTAGCCCGCGTCCACCCCGAAGGCCTTGGTGAACTGGTAGCCCACGCCGGCGGAAAGCCAGAACCGGTCGGCGTCGGGGATGCGCGGGGTGCGGTTGGCGTCGGGCACCGGGGTGTTGTCCATGGCCACGCCCACCCGGTAGGTCCAGTTGTTGCCCGGCTTGCAGGTGGCGCCCAGGGCCACGAACAGGGCGTCCTTCCAGTCCTCCTCGGTGACCTGGTCGGGCTGGGTGGCGGAGTTGCCGAAATGCACCCGCAGTTCCTTGAAGGTGGACCACTTGGTATCGGAGATCTCGAGCCCCATGGAGAAGGTGCTGGAGATGTCGTAGATCATGCCCAGGGAGATGGTGGCGGGCAGGTTCAGCACCGCCGAGGCCGCGCCGTTGGTCGTCGCCAGGGCCAGACCCTCGGCGACCTGGTTGATGACGGCGCCCTGGCCGGGGTTGGCGGCCTGCAGGTAGGGCAGGGCTCCCTGCAAGGACGGAACCGAGTAGGTGACGGTGCCCTTGATGGTCTCCCGGACGGCGGATTGATAGCCCAGGCCCATGTGGAAGTTGGCGGAAGGGTCGTAGGTCAGGCCCAGCTTGTAGCCGTAGGCCCAGGAGCTGCCCTGCACGTCCGCGAAGCCGTCGCTGCCCGGACCGGGCGATACCACAGGCTGGCCGGTGCCCGGGTTCGTGGGGTTGGTGAGGCCGGCGCCGGCGATGGCCGTCTGTGCCGCATAGCCGGAGTCGATGGCCTGGGTCAGTTCGGCCTTGGCCCGCCGGGCCACCAGGGCGAAGCCCACGGACCACGCCGGGCTCATCCGGTAGGCCACGGTGGGAGTGATGTCCAGGGTCTCCAGGTGGGATTTGATGGCCTCGTAGCGGCCGGCCCAGGTGGGGTCGTACTGGGTGGTGAGGCCGAAGGGCACGTTCACCGAAAGGCCCAGCCTGAGATCCTGGTTCACGCTCCACATGGCGTAGAAGGTCGGCAGGGTGGCGCTGGAGGCGATGTTGCCGGTGCTGGTCGCCCCGCCGATCGGGACCGGGCTGGCGCCGGAGCGGCTGGATGTGCCGTCGCTGAACTTGGAGCTGGGGACGATCTCGGTGAGGCCGAGCTGCAGCTGGTTGCCCTCGTAGCGGGTCAAGGTCGCGGGGTTGAAGAACATGGTGCTGATATCCGTGCCGCCGGCGCTGACGCCGGCATAGGCGTTGCCCTGGCCGCTGCCGCTCTGGTCCCGGAGCTGGAAGCCGGAGGCCGAGGCCCTGGGAGCCACCGCCATGGCCAGCAGGACGGCCAGACTGGAGAGCGGTAGAGAAATGCGCGAATGCCTTGCCATCATTAATCACTCCTTTGATCGATTGGGAACCAGGACCATGGTGGACTGCTTCTGTTTGAGAACCGTTCACAATAGCAAGCCGGCCGGTGCAAATGTTTTTTTTCACCCCTCCCGGCGCTTTCTAAATGACCCCTGGTCACCAGAGTGGTAGAAAGAGATCTGCCCATGCGCCGCGCCTACCTGCCCGAAGAGAAAGAATTCCGGCGCCAGTCCATCCTGGCCTGCGCGCTGCAGTTGTTCCAGGAAACTTCCTACCCGGAGCTGCGCATGACCGACCTGGCCCAGCGCCTGGGCCTGGGCAAGGGCACCCTGTACCTCTATTTCCCCACCAAGGAATCGCTGTTCCTGGCGGTGCTGCAGGCGGAGATGGGGGCCTGGTTCACCCAGGCCGCCCTGCGCCTGGAGGCCACCCCGGTGGGCAGCGCCGCGGCCGACGTGGCCGAAGGGCTGGTGCTCGAGCTGATGCGCCGGCCGCTCCTGCCGGGGCTGCAGGCGCTGCTGCACGGGGTGCTGGAGCGCAACATCCCGCCGGACAAGGCCCGCGCCTTTGCCCGGTTCCTCCAGGCCGGGGTGATCCGGGTGGGGGAGCGGCTGGAGCGGGTGCTGCCGGAACTGGCCCGGGGGCAGGGCCCGCGCTACCTGATCCGCTTCCACGGCCTGGTGATCGGCAGCCAGCTCATGGCCGCGCGTCCTCCCGCGGTGCGCGCGGTCATCCAGGACAAGGACATGGCGCTGTTCGATTTCAGCTTCGAGAACGTGCTGCGCGGCACCGCGGTGGATCTGCTGGTGGGCATGCTCACCCATTCAAAGCGGACCGCCAGCCTGCTGGCCGCCCAATCGGTGGGCTAGGTCATATCTATCTTGCCCGTTCCAGCGCCAGGATGGCGCGCTTGCGGTCGGCGCCCCAGTGGTAGTCGCCCAGCGCTCCGGTGGCCTGGATGACCCGGTGGCAGGGGATCAGGTAGGCCACCGGGTTCCGGCCGATGGCGCTGCCGACGGCCCGGCTCGCCCCGGGTTCGCCCAGCTGCCTGGCCAGGTCGCCGTAGGACAGCACCCGGCCCTCCGGGATGCGCAGCAGCGCCTCCCAGACCCTGAGCTGGAACGGGGTGCCCTTGAGGGCCAGCGCCAGGGGGCCGGGCTCGCCGCGCAGCCGGCTCTCCAGGGCGGCGACGAAGGGCTGCAGGGCGGCCCGGTCCTGGCGGACGGCTGCCCCGGGCCAGCGCCGGCGCAGCTCGGCCAGCGCCGGGGCGGGGTCCTCGTCGGCCAGGAAAGAAAGCGCGCACAGCCGGCCTTCCAGGGCGGCCATGAGCGCCGGCCCGAACGGCGTCCCGGCCACCGCCCAGTCCAGGGTGAGGCCCGCGGCCCGCGCCTTGAACTGGCCAGGGGTCATGCGCTCGATGTTCACGAACAGGTCGTGCAGCCGGCTCGGGCTGGACAGCCCCAGCTCCAGGCTCGCCTCCAGCACCGAGCGCGATTCCAGCAGCAGCGCCTTGGCCTCGCGCAGCGTGAGGTACTGCAGGAACCGCTTGGGGCTGATCCCGGCCCACTTCTGGAAGATCCGCTGGAAGTGGAATTCGCTCACCCCGGCCTGGGCCGCCACCTCGCCCAGGGACGGCTGCTCCGGCACCCGGGCGCAAAGGTAGCGGATCGCCTGGGCCACGCGGCTGAAATCGCTCTCGGACATGAGCTTCTCCCTCGCCCTAAGGTTCCGGGATCCGCCGGCAGGGCTCAACCCGATTCTTGCTCAGGATGCCGGCACGATCTCCCGCTTGAAGATCTCCGCCAGCCCCGGACCGGCGGGCACCAGGCGGGGCGCCTTCAGGCAGGTGGTGAAGCCGCCATTGGCCCATTCCCGCAGGCGGTACAGGGTCGCGAAGCGGAAACCCGGAGAAGCGGCGCCCTGGCCCCCGACCAGTTCGCTGCCCCGGCGGACGTTGTCCGCCATCCAGGCCGGCAGGAACAGGTGGTACGGGTTGCGCGCCACTTCGCCCTGGTGGAAGGAGGTCGCGGCCACCAGGTCGGCCACGTCGTCGGGGCTGGATTCGATCATCAGGTTGGGGTCGGCCATGGCCCGCCAGAACTCGGTCTCCACCAGCTTGCAGCGGAAGGCCGGGCCCAGGGTGCGCAGGGCGTCGAGCACCAGGAGGTGGGCGCCGATGTGGGTGCTGTGGTGGTCCTGGTCATGGGGCAGGAAGATCACCGAGGCGCGGTGGTAGGAGATGATCTGGGCGATCAGCGCCACCGAGTCCTCCCAGGCGCTGGGGTCCTGTTCCCGGGAACGCGGATTGATGCCGGTGAGCCCGTGCGGGCGGGTGGCGATCAGTTCGAACCCCAGGAAATGGCAGGCTTCGCGCATCTCATCGAGCCGCGCGGCCTGGCGATCCACCCGGCTGCCCTGGGTCACCGCCACCGCCGAGACCCGGAAACTCAACTCCCGGCGCAGGCGCAGCGGCAAACCACCGATGATGCTCTCGTCGTCCGGGTGCGGCGCGAACACCAGCGCGCGCGGGGCGTTGTCCAGCAGCCGCGGGGCCGCCGCCGGCGGCAAGCCGCCCAGGGGCACGTCCCGGGTCTCGTCCAGCAGCCGCACGTAATCGTTAACGAAATGGTTATAAGGATGGCTCACGGCAGGACTCCAGGTTGAGGGCGGCAATCAATCCTAAAACAGACCCGATTCAGTGTCTTGGCAATTCCGGCTGGATACGGAATCATGTCCTCCCCGGTCCGGGGTGGCCTTGGCCAAGGATGGATCAGCGTCAAACCTACTCCTTGTGTTATTTATCACGGAAATTGAGAATAACCGGTGAAAGCTATCTACAATAGATCAACTGCAGGTATTTACAACCTTGAGCGGAGGTCCAGGCCATTGGCGGATGGACTTCCCCCAACCGAACAAACGGGCCCCATGGACCCTAGGAGGACGCTGGATGGACACCAAGGCGAAAAAGTCAATGTTGGAAAAGCTGCGGAAGGACGCTTTCCTTGGCGGCGGCACGGACCGGATCGAGGCCCAGCACGCCAAGGGCAAGATGACCGCCAGGGAGCGGATCGAGGCGTTGGCCGACCCCGGGTCGTTCCGGGAGCTGGATGCCTTCGTCACCCACCGGACGCACGATTTCCACATGGACAGGAAGCACTTCCTGGGTGACAGCGTGGTCACCGGCTGGGCCACCGTCGAGGGCCGGCCGATCTACCTGTTCAGTCAGGATTTCACCGTCCTGGGCGGGTCCCTGGGCGAAGTGCACGCGGAGAAGATCTGCAAGGTGATGGATCTCGCGGTCAAGAACGGCGTGCCGGTGGTGGGCCTCAACGACAGCGGCGGGGCGCGCATCCAGGAGGGCGTGGTCAGCCTGGGCGCTTACGCCGACATCTTCCTGCGCAACACCCTGGCTTCGGGCGTGGTGCCGCAGATCAGCGCCATCCTCGGCCCCTGCGCCGGCGGCGCGGTCTACAGCCCGGCGCTCACCGACTTCATCCTGATGGTCAAGAAGACCAGCCACATGTTCATCACCGGCCCTGACGTGGTCAAGACGGTCACCCACGAGGACGTCTCCATGGACGACCTGGGCGGCGCCTCGATCCATGCCACCAAGAGCGGTGTGGCGCATTTCGCCGCCGAGGACGAAGCCGACGCCCTGGCCACCATCCGCCAGCTGCTGGGCTACCTGCCCAGCAACAACATGGAAGACGCCCCCCGGGTGGATACCGGCGATGACCCCAACCGCCGGGAGGAATCCCTCAACAACCTGGTGCCCGACGATCCGCGCAAGGCCTACGACATGCATGAAGTCATCGGCAACGTGGTGGACAACGGCGAGTTCTTGGAAGTCCACGCGGGCTATGCCGGCAACATGCTGGTCGGCTTCGCCCGGATGGACGGCCACACCGTGGGCGTCGTCGCCAACCAGCCGATGGTGCTGGCCGGCGTGCTGGACATCAAGGCCTCGCTCAAGGGCGCCCGCTTCGTGCGCTTCTGCGACGCCTTCAACATTCCCCTGATCACCTTTGTCGACGTGCCCGGCTTCATGCCCGGCACCGACCAGGAGCACGGCGGGATCATCCTGCACGGCGCCAAGCTGCTCTACGCCTATTGCGAAGCCACCGTGCCCAAGCTCACCGTGATCACCCGCAAGGCCTACGGCGGCGCCTACGACGTGATGAGCTCCAAGCACATCCGCGGCGACTACAACGTCTCCTGGCCCACCGGCGAGATCGCCGTCATGGGGCCGGACGGCGCGGTCAACATCATCTTCCGCAAGGAGCTTTCCGAAGCCGCGGACCCGGTGGCCAAGCGCGCCGAGCTGACCGAGCTCTACAAGGAGAAGTTCGCCAACCCGTTCGTGGCGGCCTCGCGCGGCTACCTGGACGACGTCATCGACCCGGCCGACACCCGCACCCGGCTTTGCGAAGCGCTGAAGATCACCCGCAACAAGCGTGACACCAACCCGCCCCGCAAGCACAGCACGATGCCTTTGTAGAAGGGAGGAACCCATGGGCAACAAGACCAGCATCGCTGAACTCGCGGCTCTCCTCACCACCCCGTACAGCCACCTCGAACTGGGCCAGGTGAACGACCACGCCGCCTATGTCATGAACTTCAAGGATGTTTTCCCATTCCACCGGCATGTCCTGGACGAGCTCTACCTGGTCCTGGAGGGCGAAGTCACCATCCGCTTCAAGAATGCCAGCCCCATCGTCCTGAAGAAGGGGGACAGCACCGTCGTCCACGCCCACACCACGCATTCCTCGGAATCGGCGAAAGGCGCCCTGGTGCTGATGGTGAAACCGAAGGAAATGTTCCCCCACCCAACCGAAGTGGAGTAGCCAACTATGACTATGAAACCCTTAATGATATGTGAAACCCTGCTGCGGGATGCGCACCAGAGCCTGCTGGCCACGCGCATGCGCACCGAGGACATGCTGCCCCTGTGCCCGGCGCTGGACGCCATCGGCTACTGGTCCCTGGAAGTCTGGGGCGGCGCCACCTTCGACACCGCCATCCGGTTCCTCGGCGAGGACCCCTGGGAACGCCTGCGCCTCCTGCGCAAGGCCCTGCCCAAGACCCGCCTGCAGATGCTGCTGCGCGGCCAGAACGTGCTCGGCTACAAGCACTATCCCGATGACATCGTCGACAAGTTCATCGTCCTGGCCAAGAAGAACGGCATCGACGTGTTCCGCATCTTCGACGCTCTCAATGACTTGCGCAACATGGAGAAGTGCTTTGAAGTGGCCAAGCGGGTCGGCGGCCACGTGCAGGGGACCATCTCCTACACCATCAGCCCGGTGCACACCGACGCCGCCTTCGTCCAGCAGGCCAAGGACATGAAGTCCATGGGCGCCGATTCCATCTGCGTCAAGGACATGGCCGGCCTGATCTCGCCCTACATCGCCTACAGCCTGATCAAGGCCCTGAAGGAGGAAGTCGGCCTGCCGGTGCAGCTGCACACCCACTACACCTCGGGTTTCGGCACCGCCGCCCTGATCAAGGCCGCCGAGGCCGGCGTCGATGTGGTGGACACGGCCATCTCCGCCATGAGCATGAGCACCTCCCAGCCGCCCACCGAAACCCTGGTGGCCGCCCTCAGGGGCCAGCCCCGGGATACCGGCCTGGACCTGGCCGCCCTGGCCGACATCGCCCGCAAGATGACCGAGATTCGCAAGAAGTACGCCAGCTTCGAAGCCGGCGTGCCGCCGGTGGACGTCAACGTCCTGCAGTTCCAGGTGCCGGGCGGGATGCTCTCCAACCTGGTGGGCCAACTGCGCCAGCAGGGGGCCATGGACAAGTACTACGACGTGCTGGACGAGATCCCCAGGGTCCGCAAGGACATGGGCTATCCGCCCCTGGTCACCCCCTCCAGCCAGATCGTCGGCACCCAGGCCACCCTGAACGTGCTGCTGGGCGAGCGCTACAAGGTGATCCCCGAGGAAGTGAAGCAGTACTTCCGCGGCTACTACGGCAAGCCGCCGGCACCCATGGACCCGGTGATCCAGAAGAAGGCCATCGGCGACGAGGCTCCCATCACCTGCCGGGCCGCCGATATGCTGGCGCCGGGCTGGGAAGCCGCCAAGAAGGAGATCGGCGACCTGGCCGAGAGCGAGGAGGACGTGATGTCCTACGCGCTGTTCCCGCAGATCGCCAAGCCCTTCCTGCTCCGGCGCAAGCAGGGGCTGGGCGGCAAGGAGGAAGTGGCGGCCGCCATCGGCGAGGCCCTGTACCAGCAGGCCAACAACAAGGATGCCAAGCCAGCCATGGCAGCGGGGCCGGCCCAGGAGGGCTCCATGTGGAAGATGGCCGCGCGCGCGGGCATCCAGAGGGGGTGGTAACCATGGCCAACAACAAGTTCAAGCTGATGCTGGAAGGCCAGGGCTACGAGCTGGAGCGGCGTGACGGCATGATGGTCGTCAACGGCGTGGAATTCTCCTGCGAGCGCAAGGACAAGCAGATCGCCATCGCCGGCAATGGGCACAGCGTGAAGCTGGGCGCCGGCACGGCCGAAGTGGACGGCATCGCCTACGCCATCGCGGTTGAAGGGCTGGAAGAGCCCAAGGCCGCCGGCGGCCGGGTGCGCAAGGCCACCCACGCCGCCGCCGAAGAGGCGGGGGCGGTCACCGCCGTCATGCCCGGACTGATCCTCAAGATCCTCAAGAACGAGGGCGACCGGGTGGAAGTGGGCGAAACCGTCATCATCCTGGAAGCCATGAAGATGCAGAATGATCTCGTGGCCAAGACGGCCGGCGTCATCAGCCAGATGAACGTGAAGAAGGGCGACAACGTGGAGATGCGGCAGGTGCTCTGCATCATTGAATAGTTGAATGCCAGCGCGGGAGCCCCTCCGGCCCTGGCCGGACGGGCTCCCGGTGTATCAGAATGGATCCAGCAAAGGGGCCCCATGACCAAGCTTTCGCTCATCGCCATCGACGGGCCTTCGGGCGTCGGCAAGTCCACCACGGCCAAGCGGGTGGCCCAGCAGCTGGGCTGGGACTACCTGGACACCGGCGCCATGTACCGCGCCACCGCCCTGGCCCTGCTGCGGGCCGGCGTGGCCCTGGACGACCGTCCGGGCCTGGAGCGGGTCCTGGCCGGCCTGCGCATCCAGCAGCACGGCACCCGGGAGTGGCTGGACGGCGAGGATGTCAGTGAAGCCATCCGCACCCCGGAGATCACCCGGATGGTGACCCCGGTTTCCGCCGACGCCCGGGTGCGGGAGGTGCTGGTGGACCAGCAGCGCCGGATCGGCGCCCAGGGCGGCTGGGTGGTGGATGGGCGGGATATCGGCACCGTGGTGTTCCCCGGGGCCTGCTGCAAGGTCTTCCTCACCGCGAGCGTCGAGGCCAGGGCCCAGCGCCGCTTCAAGGAGCTCCAGGGCATCCCGCTGGCCGAGGTGGCCGCCGACCTCCAGCGCCGGGACCTGGCCGATTCCACCCGGGCCGTGTCGCCCCTGCGCCAGGCCGCCGACGCCGTCCTGCTGGATTCCAGCGCCATGACCCTGGATGCGGTGGTGGACTGGATCGTGCAGCGCCACCGGGCCCACTGAATGCCGGACGCCCCCGGGGGCGTCTTGTCAAACGGATCGAAAAGATTATTATTAATTAATTTCGGCAATCAGGCCGGCTTGCTTCTGCAACCTTCCGTTTGTGGAGGAAGTGCCATGCTCCGACAGCCATCATGGTTCCGCGCCCTGGTCATCCTGCCCGGCCTCGCCGCCGGCATGTCCAGCCCGGTGCTGGCGGCGCCAGGCGAGCTGGTGGAACTGGGCGACGTGGAAGTGAACCCGGTCAGGGCCTACAATACCCAGCTCCTCAATCTGATCGCCGCGGACCTGACCGCCAAGGCCGACCAGCTGGCGACGATCGGCCCCATGGCCGTCTTCCAGCAGATGATCCAGGAACATATCTCCAGCCAGGTGCCGTCCCGGAAAGTCAAATACCGTTCCATGGATGGCCAGGGCAATGCGCGCACCTATTCCGGCCGGGTCTTCCTGCCCAGCCGCAAGGCTTCGGACCCGCCCATGGAAGTGCCGCTGGTGGTCTACCAGCACGCCACCGAAACCCGGCGCAACGCCGTGCCCTACAACAACAAGGGCGACGAGACCATGCTCGGGGCCCTGGCGGCCGAATCGTGCGGGTTCGCGGTGGCCATGCCGGACGGCGACGGCATGGGCGCCGACCCGTCCACCAAGACCCATGCGTACTGCTACGGCAAGACCGCGGGGAGATGCGTCACCGACATGATCCGCGCGGTGCTCGGCGGCCTGAAGGGCAAGCGCATCTTTGACGACACCAACTACATCTGGGACGGCGACATCTACATCGTCGGCTATTCCGAAGGCGGCTACATCGCCATGTCGGCCGTGAAGGACCTGGCCGGCGCCACCGACCTCAAGCTCACCGGGGCGGCCTGCATGGGCGGGCCGTTCAACCTGGCCGAGGCCATCCGCAGCCTGATGACCGACGCCAAGACCCCCTACGACCGGCCCTACATCGCCAGCTACTTCATCCAGGCCTGGAAGGACATCCTCCCCGACCTCATCACCATGAACGGCGCGGTGAATCCCGACCTGCTGAAGAAGGACAGCGCGGGCGACATCACCCAGTGGATGAGCGGGGAAATGGGGGGAGACCAGATCACCCCCCTGATCCAGGCCCGGCTGACCGGGAAGAAGGACCAGGCGGTTCCGGCCCGGGACGTCCTGAACCCGAAGTGGATCAAGGACAACCTCGAGAACCCCACCAGCCGCCTGAACCGGGAGCTCGATGCCAGTTCCCTGGTGGGCAAATGGAAGCCGACCGCCCCCGTGCTGCTGGTGCACGATCCCTATGACCAGACGGCGAGCTTCAGCGGCACCCAGGCCGTGTTCGACGACTGGAGCAAGCAGGGCGTCAAGCCCATCGGCATCGTCAAGCTGGCCGTCGGCGCCAAGGGCACCGGCCACGTGGGCGGCGCGCTGGTGGCCATCCCCACCGCCTTCGTCTGGATCGACGCGGGCATGCCCAGGAGCCTCATGGACATGACCAAGGACAAGATCCGGTCCGCCATCCTGGACGCCGCGCCGCCGCTGCTGGAAGCCAACGCGGACGCGCTGGTGACCGCGCTGGGGCTGCAGGAATCCAACGAGAACCGCGCCCTGCTGCCGCTTTCCCGGATCGACTACCCGGCGCCGGCGAGCGCCAGGCCCTACACCCTTTCCTACGGTGACAAGTTTTTCAAGATCGGCAAGGTGAAGGTGTACACCCTCGAGAAGACCCCGGTGTTCGACAAGCAGGCCCCGAGCCCCGGGCTGAACGGCTATACCCGGCTGGTCAAGGAGATGAAGGACTTGAGCGACACGTGCGAGATCAAGCCGAACGTGCCCTGCTACATCGCGGTGTATCCGGAAAAGGGCGGGGTCGCGCTCACCCTGAAATTCACCGGCGCGAGTTCCCCCAGCACCGTCAACATCAAGCAAGTCAAAAACAAGATCATCGGCCGGAATACCCCGGCGGCGTTCACCGTCAGCGGCAATTTCAAGAGCCAGGTGCAGGCCGACAACTACGACCGGGCCGAGCGGGGCGGCAGCTTCATCTCCCTCAAACCTTGACGGGCGGGTCCGGATCGGGCTTTGCTTCACAGGAACACGCATCCAGGTCACCGGGCAGCGCGAACCCTTCCCGCTCGTCATCCCAGGCCAGCGAACTGAGTTTCCAGCCTTCTGCGGTCCGGATCAGCTGGGAGGTTTTCACCCCGCGGCCCTGGAAGGGCTGTCCGGACAGTATCCCCGACTTCCGGTAGAAACTGATCCGCTGGGCGATGTTGCCGCAGATATCGGTACGGTCCGAGACTTCTTCTTCGGTGAATTCCCGCAGCGTCCCGTCGGTCAGGATCCGCTCGCGCGGGCTGATGAACTGCTGCAGGTTATTGATTTCGGGGACCGCGCCGGCGTTCTTGATGATCAGCCCCTCCTTGATGAACATTCCGTGGATCCGTTCAAGGCAGGGCCTGGCCCCGCCTTGGTTGCAGAACACGCTGAAGAAGTCCTTGATGAGGCGGTCGATCTCCACCTTGTCCGAATGTTTGGCGTCAAGCGGTTGCATCGGGTTTGGTCCTTTCCAAAGCAGGTCAGTCGCTCCGCAGGGTCACCCGGTACAGGGCCAGCGGCTCGGGGGAATGGGGCGGAGGCAGGGTCACCGTGTCCGCCCGGGTGAAACCGAGGCGCTCCAGCAGGGTGGTGGAGGGCTGGTTGGCGGGCAGAACGATGGCGATGACCGTCCTCAGCCCCAGCACCCGCGCGCCGTATTCCAGCACCGCCCGGCCGGATTCCTGGGCATAGCCCTGGCCGGTGAATTCGGGCAGGAAGGCGTAGCCCAGATCCACTTCCTGGAAGCAGTCCCGCTTGATCAGGCCGCACATGCCGATGGCCTGCCCGGAATCCCGCAGCGCCACCAGGTAGAGGCCGTGGCCCTGCTCCCGGTAGGCCTTCAGGGGGCCGTCGTGCAGATAGGCGGCGGCCTGCTCGCGGTTGCGCACGCCCTTGTCGCCGATGCTCTGGATGAAGGACGGTTGGTTCAGCAGCCGGATGATGAAATCGCCATCCTCCAGCGCAAATGGGCGGATGGTCAGTCGTTTGGTTTGCTGGATCAACATGGACTATACCCTGAAGGTGTCCGGCCGCCAGGTCTGGATGCGCTGCTTGATGACGGGCCCGGTCAGGTTTTCCCTGAGGGCCTCCTCCATCCGGGCGGCCAGTTCCCCGTCGGCGGCGAAGCGCAGGGCCACGAACTGGCCGGGCCGCAGTTCGGCGATGCGGGCGCGCAGGGGCTCATCCAGGAGGGCCTGCATGCGCAGGGTCTCCTCCAGCCGGATGATCCGGTCCTGCACCCGCAGCGCGTAGCTGCGGACCTTGACGACCAGCACCAGCAGGAGCGCGGAGACGGCCAGCTGCCAGGCGCTGCCCGCGCCGCGGCACAGCTGGACCACGGCGATGATCGACGCCAGCAGCGCCAGGCCGAAGACCCCGTAGTGGTACCAGGGGTCGATGCGCTTGTGGTTGGCAAAGCTCTGGATCGCGGTGGTCATGGCAGCTCCCGGGTACGCCCCATGATACCTCGTAGAATGGCGTCAATTTTTGGGACGGAAGGCCTTGATGACGCTTTCATTGGTGTGCAGCGAGGGTCCGCCGGCCAGTTCCAGGCAGTACGGGATGGCGGGGAACACGGCTTCCAGGCACTCCCGGATGGACTTGGGCCGGCCCGGCAGGTTGACGATCAGGCTGCTGCCGCGCAGGCCGGCCACCTGCCGGGACAGGATGGCGGTGGGGACGTACTGCAGGGAGACGGCGCGCATGCGCTCGCCGAAGCCGTCCAGGATGCGCCCGCAGACCGCCCGGGTGGCCTCCGGGGTCACATCCCTCGGGCTGGGGCCGGTGCCGCCGGTGGTGAGCACCAGGCAGCAGCCTTCATCGTCGCAGAGCGCCTTGAGGGTGGCTTCGATCTGCGCCTGCTCATCCGGGATCAGCCGGAAGCGGGGCTCCCAGGCGCTGGCCAGGAAGTCCCGCAGGGTGGCCTCGATGGCCGGGCCGCCCAGGTCCTGGTAGACCCCCGCGCTGGCCCGGTCCGAGATGCTGACGATGCCGATCCTCGGCACCGCGGCGGGTTCAGTGGTCATGGTCGCAGTCGGGTCCATGCACATGGGCTTCGGCCGGCACCACCACGTCCGGGGCGCCGCCCTCCTGGTGCTCCAGGTCGCCGCCCTCCACGCCGCCGGCGTCGAAGCGGGCCGCCGGGGCGCCGGATTCGCGCCTGCGCTCCAGCTCGACCAGGGCGGTGTAGGCTTCCCGGTCCAGCAGCTCCTCGGTGACCGTGGCCAGGCCGAGGATGTGGTTGAAGATCTTGTCGGTGCGCACCCGGCCCTTGATCTCGTTGGTGGCGCCGCCCTGGTCGAGCTGCTTCTTGAAGGCCTCGAAGGGCTGCTGGACCTTGCGCTCTTCCATGAACGACTTGATTT
>Ga0181535_10000218_pt1 | contig 88330 bp, 80 predicted proteins | sample PEATcosm2014_Bin_44_FD_119774 | JGI IMG/M metagenome (GOLD analysis project Ga0181535, IMG submission 119774) | Peatland microbial communities from MTU Mesocosm Facility, Houghton, MI, USA - PEATcosm2014_Bin17_30_metaG | ecosystem: Environmental > Terrestrial > Soil > Wetlands > Peat | place... | reverse complement strand
ATTGCCAACCTGGAAATGGACATGAACCAGGTGATGCAGAACGGGGAAACCGTGATCTTTGGCTTCCAATGCGATGGATGGGCCGGCACCTGGGATTACACCGAAAATGCGGGCACGCCTACCACACCTATCGATCGCTGGGTAAACTCCAGCGCCGCCTGCAATGCGCAAACGTGGGCTCAAAACACCTGGCATCACGTTCAGGTCAGCTATTCGCGCGATGATAACGGCAATGTCACCTATCAATCGGTGTGGCTCGATGGAAACCAGCAACAGATCAACGCCACGGTGCCTTCGGCGTTCGCTCTGGGCTGGGGCCCCACGATTCTCACCAACTTTCAGGTCGACAGCGCCGTTTCCGGCTGGTCCTCAAGCACCGTCTACCTCGACAATCTCACCGTTTCTCGCTGGTAAACCGCCAAGCTGCACTTCCAATCGGTTTTTGGCGAAGGAATGAAGGATCCTCATTGCACGGCGAGCTTTGTGCGAAGCAAACCCCGGTCAGGCAGCCTTTTCAAGCGGCGCCGATCTTTGCGGAAAACTAGTTGATTGTGATTGCGCTCGCCGCGTATCGGGTTCCATCGTAAGTCGCCGTCACAGTTACATTCGCCTGAAGCCGGAGAGACCTGCTCGTCGGCAACCGGGCGCTGTCGAAGCGGATTTGGTAGCTCTTTCCGTCGCGTGGATCAATCAGGACCATCGTTCCCGTGTGCATATCGAGAAAGGAGATATTCCCAAAGAACACAAACGCGGCGCCAGGCACAGCCGCAACCTTGATTTGCCTCGCGACATTGTGGCGCCCAGCGTCAGTTCCAAACGAAACAGAGATCAAGGCCCCAGCTACAAGATCGGATACCCCGGAGGGCGCCGACGTAAATCTCGGTTCGCCTACGCGAGCAACGCTGGCGTTCGCTGGGACCAGAAACCTGACAGGTGCCGGCGACATCGACGAAGCAACTTCGAGCTCGCCTTTATCCGGTTCGTACTTCAGCACCTTCCCCTCGCACTCGCCCTCTGGTGATCCTGAAAGGATATGAATACTGACGGCAAACACGTCGGCTCCGTCCAAGGTGGTTTGAACCGAGGCGTGATCTTCGGGACCGAGTTCGCGGACGGAAATCCTCCTCCCATCGCGATAAACCTGAGTCCTCTCATCGAACAGAATCTTTACAGGCCGCCCGCCATAGATTCGAAGCGAGAACTGATCGCGCACTGGATCAAAATTCCGGATCTCCCCGCCAAGAATTGTGGTATTTCCTTGGGGAAGCGGGGGTAGAGGAAGCGAGATTGAATCGCTCCAATGATTGCCCGGGTCAGCCACCGGCTTCGAGCTCGCCACCTGCTGCGCGGGGGCGCAGGTCGCCGTAAGCACGATCGTCACGCCGCATAGCGTGACCGATGCAAGAAACTGTTCAATATTATCCACGGTAGACGTAGCAAATCCTCAGCCGGCGATTCCATCCAACAAGCTATTTGATATAGATGCTTTTTTATCATTCCCGGTGGCCTCGGGGGCCCACTCCGAGAGGCAACGCGGGCAGGCGTGACGCATCTAAGAACTCGAGTCACAGTGAAGGCGCTCGTAGGCTGTCTTGCCTGCAGCAATCATGCTGAGTATTAGGGGAACAATGCGTTTCAGCCCATGCAAATCCGTGTTGGCCTTGACCACGCTCCTGGGTTTGGGATTTCACGCTGCATGGGCGCGAGATACCATCACCATCACTATTCCTCGCCACAGCAGCCTGACGCTTGTTCAACGCCTGAACCGGAAGGGTGTCGAGGCGGCTCAAAAGCACGATTACGCATCCGCCGCAAGCATGTTTTATAAGGCGTATCTCTTTGACCCTTCCGACCCTTTTACGTTGAATAACCTCGGCTACATCTCTGAGTTAGAGGGGCAATTGGATCGAGCGAGCAAATTCTACAAGCTCGCTTCCGAGCAGGGATCCAATGCGAATATCGATGTGAGCAATGTTAAGCGTCTGCAAGGCCAGCCGATGCAGACTGCATTCTCCGGCCTCCGGGATGCGCCCATGCGAGTGAATCGCATCAATCTGGACGCGGTAAAGCTGCTGGGGGAGAATCGCGGCTTCGAAGCGATCGGTCTTCTTCAGCAGGCGCTTTCTCTCGATCCTAAGGACCCATTCACGCTGAACAACCTAGGTGCGGCCAATGAGGCGATCGGAGATCTCGGCAGCGCAATGAAGTATTACACCGAGGCTTCCTACTCGCAATCGCACGACCTCGTCGCGGTCGCACAGGATCGATCGTGGAGGGGAAAGACTGTGGCCGAGATGGCCGCGGCCAATGCGATGAGACTCGAAAGGCGGTTGCAAGGAGGCGTTCCGCATGATGCCCAAGCCACCCTGCTCTGCGAGCGAGGCGTATTCGCGGCGAATGAAAACGACTGGGCCACAGCCAAGAGCGATTTCATGAAGGCTTATGCTCTCGACCCCACCAATGCTTTCTCGCTTAATAACCGTGGCTACGTCGCGGAACGCGATGGCGATCTCGAGTCGGCTCAGTTCTTCTATCAGAAAGCTCGCCAGGCTTATGGCGCTAACTTTCCCGTCGGCCTCGCGACCAGCCTTTCGGCAAAGGGAGAAGAGCTCTCTCGAGTAGCTGCGCAAAGCGGCATCCAGGTGGATAGCGCTCTTGGAGTTTATAGTCGTGAACGCCGCGGGAAGTCCGGGGCCATCGAGCTAACGCCTCGAGGCGCCGCAGGGGCGGGCGCTCCGGCCTCATCACCCCAACCGCCTTCCGCGCCGGACGCAATTCAACCGGGCGCTGCGCCGCATCCCCTCCCTGACCAATAGGACAAACAGCTATGAACAGACGCGTCGCAAAGTTCCCCCTGCCCGACTCGCTGAGGATTCTTTCGCGGCTATTGCTGCAACCGGGGAGCGGGGATGCGCCGTTTTCGCCCGCGACCCCGACGCGAGATACCATAGCCTTCAGGCCTTCGCGCGATGAATTCGAAGACCTTCTCGCTTTGGCTCATTCCCACCACGTCGTGGTGCGCGGGCTGGAAAGATTCCTCACATTGGCCCGCGACGAGCGGAGTCTCCCCTGGGTTTCGATGGCAGATAGCGCGCTCACGTCGGAAAAGGCCCGCATCGCCATGGCGCTTTTCCGCCTGCATCAGGTTTGTGCCGCATTCAAAGATCGTGGATATGTAATTAGCGTGATAAAGACACTCGATCACTGGCCTGACTTTGGCAGCGACATCGATCTTTTTACGAATGCCGAGCCGCATGAAGTCTCCGCGCTGATGGCGCAATGCTTTGACGTCCGGATCGCGCCGCGAAGCTGGGGCGATCATCTTGCCAATAAGTGGAATTTCCTGCTCCCCAACCTGCCCGAGCCTATCGAAATTCATGTCGGCCGCCTCGGCCAGACCGGAGAACAGGTTGAAGTCGCTTCTTCTCTGCCGGGACGGGCATGCCCGGTTGATGTCGGCGGATACCGATTCAGGGTTCCATCCATCCCTGACCGCATCATTATCTCCACGCTCCAGCGCATGTACCGGCATTTCAACATTAGGCTTTGTGACATCGTTGACAACGCCGCCATTGCCGATGCCGGTCTCATCGATTACGCGAAATTGAGCACGTTGGCTGAGTCCGCGGGCATTTGGGAGGGAGTCGCGACCTATCTCGCGATTATCTCGGATTATGTCAGGACTTATCGTGGCAGCCCCCTCGACTTACCGCGTTTTGTGCTGGATGCGGCGCGATTTCGTGGCGACGACATTTACTTCGCTAAAGGCTTTTTGCGGGTTCCGATTATGCCGCACTCCGCGCGGCTCTACGGGTCTCAATTTGCGCATGTATTGGGTCGTGGTGAATTCGAAAATGGAGCCCGATTGAGTCTATTGCCTTTGCTCGGCACGGCTGCAATGGCTGCAGAACGACTGACTGGCAGCGACAAAGGCGTCTGGTGAGTTGGCAAGGCGCTACTGGGGACACGGCCGGAGAGCCGAGAATTCACCAGGATAGCCGGCTCATTGAACGAGACCAGGGATGATGGGGACCTGCTCTTTACCGCAAGCGACCGAGGATAAATACTTTATGGGCAATCTGATAACCAGACCACAGCGACCCGCCTCACACTCGAGCTACTCGAGTGATTCATCTTACGCCGGCGCGCCTGTTCGATATCCATATAATCGTTCATCAACTGCTCCGGCAATCTGCGACACTCCTTCCCCGGAGCAGCGATCCGTGCCGCTGTCCGTCCCAGCGCACGATCGCGCCGTGCTCGTGGCGCGCGGCAATTGCATGTTCCTGGGGCTCGATGAGCGAGTTCGGCGCCGCTCCCGGAGTTCCAGCATTCTCTCTGTTTCTTTGCACATCGTCTTCATCGCCGCAATCCTGTGGATCGGAATGGCGGTTCACACTCCCGTCGTGGATTCAACGACCGCCGTTGCTCCTGTTAATGTCACTCTCTATGATCCGCCGCCGCCGGTGTTCCAGGTAAACACGGCGCGCGGAGGCGGTGGAGGTGGTGGTAAACATCAGCTGGTCGCTCCAACACGGGGATCCTTGCCGAAAGTTGTCAAAACGGCTCGGGTCATTCCACTGGAACCCCCGAAAATCAACACTCCGAGGCCGCTGATGGAACCTGTCACTGCTTTGCAGTTGCCTCAGGACAACCCGATGCCCAAGCTCGGCGCTCCCCACACGCAGCAGGTGGCGATGGCTTCGCAAGGCGGTGGCAGCGCCAACGGTTTCGGCTTTGGTATTGGCGGAGGCGTTGGTTCCGGCAACGGCACCGGACAAGGGCCGGGCGGCGGCCGCGGTTACGGCGGCGTCATGAGCGTTGGTGGCGGCGTCAGCGCCCCCGTGGTCATCCACTCTGTTCAGCCGCAGTTCACCGCCGAGGCCCGGAGCAAGAATCTTCAGGGTGTCGTGGCGGTTCAGCTCATCGTCGATGCACAAGGCTTCCCTCAGAATGTCCATATAGTCCGTCATCTCGGCCTGGGACTTGACGACGAGGCAATCGCGGCCGTCAAGCAATATAGATTCAGGCCTGCCACATATCAAGGTCGTTCTGTATCAGTGCAGATGGTGATCGACGTGGATTTCCGCCTTGATTGACGGCCTGGCGATCGTGCGGGCAAATTCGAGGGATCAGTCATAGGACGTGCCGGACAAGTTCGAGGAGTATGGCCTTCAATTGAAGAGTAGGGACCTCGGCACGTACATAAGCCAAGCACCTGGATGCGCTCCTTGGCCTTCCGTGGTCGCTTGTTCTAAGAGCACGCATGGATTCGATCCGCCTGCGCCTCCTACTTGAATCGAACCGCTTCCCCCGACTTCACGGCCGAGAGACGCGGCTTCATTGCCTGGCATTCTGTACCGGCGGAGTATCCTCTCCTGTCTTTGGATAGTAGCCCCGCTTCGTCCTCACCAACATCGAACCGTGACGCGGGGAGATTGCTTCCACGCGAACTGAACGGTAGCCGCCCCGTGTAAACGGCTTCGATGATTGGTAGTCCACGACGTATTGCTCGCGAATAGCCGTGGCGACCTCTGCCGCGATACTATATACATCCCCAAGCGAGCGGGCAAAATAGGCCACACCGCCGGTTTCCTGGGATAGCCGCTCCAGATCATTTCTGGCTTGCTGCGATTCTCCAGGTTCGTTATCAAAAAGGAGCCCAATGGAATACACAACCGGGCCGGCCAAGCCTTGCACTCGGTGGATTGCCTCTTCCAGGTTGAGCCTTGATGCGTTATCTGCGCCGTCGGTAATGATCAGCAGGACCTGTTTTCGATTCTTGCCGTGTTTGGCCAGTTCATCCGCCGATGCAGCGATAGCATCGTATAAAGCCGTGGTGCCTGCGGGATCGGAGCGCGACATTCCGCGATCCAACGCCACGCGATCCGTCGTCAGTCCCTGGTCGAGATAGGGCCGATCCGAGAAGTTAACGACAAATGCCTCATCTTCGGGATTGGATACGTTGAGCAAGCGGTACGTGGCGGCATTCACGGTCGCGCGCTTGTCTCGCATGGAGCCCGAGTCGTCAATCAGGATTCCCATGGATACAGGCAGGTCCAGGTGTTGAGCAGCATTCAAGGTCTGCGGAACTCCATCTTCCCACACGCGAAAGTTTTCCCGGCTCAAATCCAGCACCGGCTGGCCCTTCGCATCGATCACTGCGCAATTCAGCAGCACCTCATCCACATTGGCGTGCAGGACGTACATGCCATCTCGCTGCTTCTCAATTCCGGAACCCCGATTCCCTGCTGCCTGGTTCGCCGGCACACTCCCGGTCTGGCTCGCCGTGGTTCCGGCCGCTGGCGAGTTCGGTCCGGCAAGCGGTCCCGCCGTTGTCGTGGGGGGTATTTCTATATCGGGTGACGGAATCGGGTCCCGGTCGACGTCCAGCGGCGGCTGGATCTCCGGCCGCGTCGGATCGTTCGAGGCAGCCGGTTTTCCGGCTAGCGCCGGGGGTGCCGGCCAAACAGCCGCTTGTGCAAATAAGACCACCCCGCCGCATCCTTGCAGCGAAAGAGCCGCAAAGATCGTTCTCGGCGCGAAGTGCCTTCTCAGAAAACAGGTCAATGGCATAGTCGTCGGCGAACTGCAAGGAACGCCATTTTATATTGGATGCAAAGGACGGCTTGCGCAGCCGGCGGGAGCACAATCTTTGTTCTGCCGCGTAGGTGATTCAGCCACTTGCGCCGGCGGCTCGTCGAAATTCGGCTGATGCGTGACAGCCGTTCCTCGGCGCGGAGCTGGTAGCGTGCGTAGCGCCCCTCTCAGCGCCTTCCTTCGGTGGGTTCTCCATACCAACCGTCGTACCTGCAGATATGGACTCTTCGCCGTCCGCCACGAGATTGCAAGAGCGCGGCGTGACATCCGCGCGGCTGCAATGCGAGAGTTGCTGCGACAACTCAAGACCTATAGCAAACTGCTCACGCTGACAACACGCTCCAGTTGCAGGTCCCCAAGCGCTAAAACCCTTTCATTTTATTGATGAGTTCGTCCGGATGAATGGGCTTGGGTAACAGTTCGAAATAATGCCCTTCCGCTTCGGCGCGGTGGATCATCGCCCGAGTTGCCGCCTGCCCTGAGAATAGAAAGATCTTGATCTCAGGGAACTCGCTGCGCAACTGGATTCCGAGTTCCACTCCCGACATCCTGGGCATCATGACATCACTGAGGACAATATCCGGGCGCTGCATTCGCGCGGCCGAGATCGCATCCGATCCGCTGTATGCCCCAGTCGCATCAAAGCCGTTTTCTTTGAGGATGGCACAGATCGTGTCTGTAATCAGATGCTCGTCGTCCACTACGAGCACACGCCGCCGCCCTCCGTCGAGTTTCGAACTGGGTTTTTCCAGCCCGTCTATCATCGGCGGCGGGGAAGCTCGGAGAGCAGAAGCAAAGTGCCTGGGGACAAGCCATTTCACCTTTGCACTTCACTGTATCATGGGCTGCGTCGTCCCGCTCTTGCGGTGCGATTGGCTCACTGCGACGAGCGGCACGAGTACATTGAATACCGTGCCGTGCGTGCCCGGCTCGACACTGCTCGTCACCTCGATCCGCCCTCCCCACGATTCGACGAATTGTTTCACCACCCAGAGCCCCAGTCCGGTACCCACATTTGGTTTCGTCGTAAAGAATGCCTCGAAGAGCCTGGCAGAGTTTTCGGGGGGAATTCCAACTCCATTATCTTCGACCCGAATTTGAATTCCCGGCCGGCCATTTTCTTTGCCTTCACGAAGCACAATTGTGAGCGTTCCCCCGTCCCGCATCGCGTCAATCGCGTTGGAGAACAAATTAGAGAAGACTTGGTGCATTTCACCGCGCAGTCCTTCGACGGGCGGCAACGTGGTAAAGTCTTTCCGCACCTCGATTCCCACAGCACGCAACCGGCTGTCATAAACGGCCAAGACCTCTTCCACCAAAGTCGGAATGTCGATTTGCGATGGCGCCGAGGTGTCCCGGTAGAAACCGAGAGTGTGTCTGGCAATGTGCGACACCCGTGTGACCTCTTTTTCAGCGGTAATAAGAATTTCCTTGATTCTCGCGGAGAGTTCCCGAGAGGTCCGCGCAAGATAGATCAAATTCAGCACCGATTCAAGCGGGTTATTGATTTCATGTGCAATCGTCGCTGCAAGCCGGCCGGTGGCAGCCAGCTTTTCAGAGAGCAAGAGCTGATCCTGATGAAGACGCCGCTCTGTTACGTCCTGCACGAAAATCGAAATACCCTCCGAAGAAGGGTATATATTTGTGTGAAACCACCGGTTGAGAGGCTTGTAGAATTCTTCAACTCGCTCGACTTCGTGAGTTTCCATCGCCTTTCGATAGCTGCGGCCAAAGGATGACTCATCGAGCCCAGGAAACAGATCCCAAAGAATTTTGCCGACCGCATCGGATAATTGCAGGCCGCACAAGGCCGCCCATTGTTCGTTTGCGTATCCGATGCGCCAGTTACGATCGACCAGCAGGAAGCCTTCGGAGATACTTTCAATAATCGCGCGATATTTATGCTCCGCAGTTTCCGCCTTCATGCGCAGTTCCTGCTCCTTACGCATCAGTTCGAGACGAAGTCGGTACATCGAAATGTGGGCGCCCACGCGGGCCATGAGCTCGCGTGCCGTAAAGGGTTTCACCAGGTAATCATCCGCCCCTGCCTCGAGTCCTTCGGATTCCGCCTCTTCCCCAGCCCGAGCGGAAAGCAGGATTACGGGAATTGTCGAAGTCGCTGTGTCGGCCCGCAAGCCGCGGAGAAACTCGAACCCATTCAATCCGGGCATCATGATGTCTGTGAGAACAAGATCGGGAGGATGGGCTCGGACAGCAACAAGCCCATCACTTCCGTTGCTCGCCGAAATCACGTCATAGCGCAGGCTGAGCAACCGCTCCACATATTCGCGCATATCCCGGCTGTCGTCTACAAGCAGCACCCGAGGCCGTTTCCCGACATCGATCTGAGGCTGGCCGGGCCGCGAGTCGAGAGCATCATTCTCCAAATCCTGGAGAAAGGCTTCTTCTCCGCTTGATTCTCCGGGCAGCCAGCGTACGGCCTCCTCCACAAAAGGAGCTGCTCCGATCGCGCTATCGCGGACGCCGCTGTCCTGGGTGACCCGCTCGGAAGGAAGATGTGCAACGCCGAATGGAATCGTGACGCGGAAGATCGTCCCAAAGTTGAGCTGGCTCTCAACTCGCACAACTCCGCCGTGCAGGCGTACTAGCTCGTCGACGAGTGCGAGCCCGATTCCCGTTCCCTCATGGGTGCGCCGAGGCGTCCCTTCGATCCGATGAAATCGTTCGAATATGCGAGGCAATTCCGCCTCAGGAATTCCCGTACCGGTGTCGATGATGGAAAGCTCGGCGCACCCATCGACAGCGCGTAAAGTCACTTCGACACTTCCCGTTAGAGTGAACTTGAATGCATTTGAAAGGAGATTCAAGACGATCCTCTCCCACATCTCGAGGTCGACGTAGACGAGCTCAGGCAGGGGTTCACAATGAACGCGGTACGAGAGCCCCGCACGCTCCATCGCTGAACGAAAGACACTAGCCAGCTCCGCAGTTTGGCTGGCAAGATTCACGGGCCGATAGATTGCTTGGATTCGGCCTGCTTCCAGGCGAGAGAAATCGAGGAGGGTGTTCACAAGCTTCAATAACCTCAGTCCATTTCTGTGAACGATTTCGACCTCTTCCCGCACATCGGGAGCAAATCCTGTCGTACGCAGGTTTTCGAGCGGCCCAAGCATCAGCGTCAGAGGCGTTCTAAACTCGTGACTGATGTTACTGAAGAATGTCGTCTTCGCCCGGTCCAGCTCAGCCAGCGATTCGGCACGTTTCCGCTCCTGTTCATAGGCATGCGCATTCGCCAGGCTTCCAGCGATCTGGCCGGCGATAAGCTCGATGAACCCGTTGTAGCTGACGTCCAACTGCCGATACGGGTTCAGCGCGGCGATGAATATGCCGGCGGGGTTCTCCTGGGCCTGGCTCGCGATTGGCACCAGAAGCGCACTTCTCGGGCTCTCGTTCCAGGCGCCGGTTGGAAGCGGACCGAACAGCGATTCGGCATCATCCATCCAAACCGGCGCATTTCGAGCCAACGTCTCTCCAATCGGCCAACTTCCGTGACTTATGCGCGTAGGTATCAGTGCGGGCGCAGCACGGTGGTTCGATTCGATACCGGTCATGCTTCCAAGACTGGCTTGGTCCTTGCCGTCGAAGAGATAAGTCAATGTGAAAGGCAGATCCTTCGTATTGGCACCGAGACTTCGCTCAATGGCAGCCATAACGTCCTGTTCCGTAGAGGTTGTGCTCAACTCGGCTGCCAGAGAACGCAAAGTCGCGAGACGGCGCTCGCCGGTGACACGCTCCGTTTCTTCGGACACAACGCACAAATGTCCTACGACGTGGCCATCGTCCGCATGGAGCGGGCTATAAGAGAATGTGTGATAGGTTTCTTCGCGATAGCCGCTTCGCTCGAGGAAAAGTAACAGAGCTTCATCCCACGTTGCTTCGCCTGTATCCAGCACTCTGTGAATGCGCGGACCAATGTCCTGCCAAATCTCGGCCCAGACTTCGCGTGACGGTTTTCCGAGCGCCCAAGGGTGCTTTTTTCCGAGCGTCATCCGCGCATAGGCGTCGTTGTAAAGGAACGTCGATTCCGGGCCCCATCCCATCCACATCGCAAAACGAGATGTGAGCATCACGCGGACAATTGTCTTGAGGCTTTGTGGCCAATTCTCGGGATTGCCTAAAGGTGTAACTGACCAATCAAAATCACGCACAAGAACGCCAAGCTCGCCACCCCCAGAGAAAAGTTCCTTCCCTGGTGCGCCATCTTTCGTAGCGCAGTTCCCTGTATTCCCAGAGTTGCTAATTGATACACACATTGGCTGTTATTTCCTATTTCGGAAGTAGTCCAGCAGGCACTGAGGAAGGCAGGTTGGCTTGAGAAAACCTGTATCGACATATCGGGCAAAGACAGTTGTGCGAAATCAGCGCTGGGGGAAATTGAAATTAGGCGTTGGAGAAACTCAGCGTAACCCAGAATAGATGCCGAACTTCGATGCGAGGTTGTCATCGGCATAGGAAAACCGGAGATTTCTGTCACACCTTAGGTCGCGTGTTCGACATATGGCATCATAATGTTGAATCTACTGTATTTATTGCATAATTGTCCATTGACGCGAGACCGAGCAGGGCCTCGATCTTGTTTGGTTCCGGGGAAAGTTGGCGCGGTTGACCGCACATCGAAACGGAATTACACAGAATGGTGCTGCACTGGAGAAAATCGTCGAGCTTGACTAGAAGTGCCTGCCTGATTCCCCTGCCCTTCCGGCGCCACAGGCATTCAATTGAGGGTTCTTGTCTCCCGCCGGAGAATCATGCCTCGCGTCGGTCTTGCTGCCGCGGGAGTGCCGCTCTTCTTTCCAAATTGTGCGAAAGATCTTCGAATCCCAGTCTCCTCCGCCAGCATTCGATGTGACCTCTGTTTTTGTGTGCTGCTCCCTCGATCTCCCGGTCCAAACACCTCTGGTGAAGCTTCGGCACTCTTACAAACCAATCTCTAGCAATCGCTCCTTTGGCCGCTCAGTCGCCCTGCGGCTTGACACGGCTCCGCGGTAACCTTGAAACTGCGTTCAAGGTTGCTGTGGCGCGCAAAGAGCAAACACTCCATCGTTGCGCGGGGAGAGGCGGGTTCGAGATCCGGTGAACGGACCAAAGGCAGGACGGCTGACCCTCGTACTGAAATCGACCATGGAGAGCGTGGCCGAAGTCGAGACGGCCGCTGAGAAACTGGCCGTCGAGGCCGGCCTCGATGAGGATGATTGCTTCCACATAGCCATGGCGGCACGGGAGGCTGCAGTGAATGCCGTGCTCCACGGCAACGAATACGACCCCGCCAAACAAATGACCGCCAGCTTTGAAAACACCGGCGCGGCGCTGGTAATCACCGTGGCCGATCAGGGCAAGGGCCTGGACCCGGAGACCCTTCCCGACCCTCTGGCCCCCGAAAATCTGCTGCGCGGCACAGGACGCGGTATCTTCATCATCCGGTCGTTCATGGATGAGGTACACTTTCGACAACTGCATCCCGGAACCGAGCTGAGGCTCGTGAAATATCTGGCACGAACCGGAGGAAAGACCTAGAGCCCTCCGCCACTGCTCCGGTGCCAACAAGCTCGAGAGCTTCTTGCACCAGAGCAGACGATGGCCGGGTCCCCCGCCGCCAACGTACTATAATTGCAATACCAACGAGGAGGAGTACCTGTGGCGCTGACAATTGCTACGCGTGAAGTAGACGGCGTAATCATTCTGGACCTTAGCGGTCGGATCACATTGGGCGAGGGCAGTGTGCAGTTGCGCGATGCCATTCGCAGCCTGATCAGCAAGGGATCGAAAAACATCCTGCTGAACCTGGGAGACGTCAACTACATCGATAGCTCAGGGTTGGGCGAGTTGGTGAGCGCCTTTACCACAGCCAAAAATCAGCAAGCCGACGTCAAGCTGCTCAATCTCACCAAGAAGGTTCATGACCTGCTGCAGCTGACAAAGCTCTACACCGTCTTCGATATCAAGGACGACGAGGCCAGCGCCATCGCTTCCTTCAAATAGACAAAGCCGGAGAGATCTGCAACAACAACCGATCGGAAAAGGCTATCCTGCCCCGGCAGGATGGCCTTTTTTCATCTATGCCAACCAAGGTTGCCTTAAGACAACAAACCCCGGTCTCGACCGGGGTTTGCCACAAAGCTTGCGGAAAGCGCAGACCGCTTCATGCCAGCGCTGAGACCGCCTCGGCGCCTTGGATCACCGGCGTAGCAGCGGCCACCGCCGCCGGAACAGAGACCGCCTGCTGTGGGTGAGAGTGAGGGCTGCGCGTAAGGCGGTGGACGAAGTGATACGGCGGCCAGGGGCCGGAGAGCTGCATCTGGTACTGCCGCATCAAGGAGCTTGTGGTCGAGAACTTGTTCAGGTAGCGCTCCACGGACTTGCGATCGATCAGGTGCGCAATGTCGAGCATCATCTTGCCGCTCTCGGTCAATCGGCAGCTCACCTCTTCGTCGAGAGGCATGAAAAGCCGATGCATCTGGAAGCTGACGGCCCGAGCGCGGGTCTGGCGCTCGCGCTGGCGGCCCGCGTTCTCGCGCAGAGTCGTGAAATACTCGCGGCCCTGTCCCTCAACTGGCGGGTGCTTTTCAGAGGCAGGCGCGGAGCAATCGTCGACGAAGACCTTAAGGTGCATCTCGGTCTTGCCGCGCAGCTGGTCGATGTTGCCCAAAAACTGCCGCTGATTCGAGCGGATCGACTTGCGCAGACTCTCGTCGTCGCTGAAGACGGTTCCAAAGCGGAAGGGCAGCACCGTCGAATGCTGAAAGCACTCCGAGATCACCCGCGCGTGATCCACGCCAGATTTCTGGTTGAGCGATTCCAGGGGGTTGTGTTCACTGACGACGACAGCAAGGTCGCTGGCTGGGTAGACGAATACTTGGTTTCCACTCACTCCCAAAACCGACTCCATCGGAATGGGCTTGCGATGACGGGCCAGTTCAGGAAATGCTAGTCTTTCACCGATACAGTAGGCATACCATGCCATAAAGAGACACTCCGTCTGCGTGCGCCGGAAAGCGCCACTCGTTGGTGAAGCACTGTGAATCTTGGGAACGACTGCGAAGCGGTCATAAGGCCGGGGGGATTTGATTCTGACCCGGATCAGCTACCGCAAATATTAGCCCTCTCAAAACACAACTGGCAATACCCACACGACAGACCGTTAAAAAGGTTGCAGGCTTTTCAGAAACTATATTTATTAAAGTGAAATAACAGTTGACTATATGAATTTCATGGCTTTCCGGAACGAAACAGTCTACTTTGCAGGTCAACATCAAGGGAAAGCTCGTAGCAGGAGTCAATGACGATGGCTCACGATCCGAGCAAATCGACGGAGACTTCAGGGGACCCAGGGACGGAAGCGCACTAGCCAGAAGACATTCACGAGAATCGAAAGAGCCAGCAAGCCCAGGACGGCAATCGCCAACAACTTCGCCTTGCTCAGATGCCGCTTCAGCTCGTTGACGCTTGCGCCAAGTATTCTCACTTCTTTAAGTAACTCCTGCTGTGCGAGCGCGTTGCGGACGATAGCCTCCTCCATTGTCTCTAGCCGTTCCTCGACCCGCATCACCGCCGCGTTCTGCTCAATCATTTGCTCACGCAGATCGCGTTGCCCGGCCTGCAGCTCTGCCAGGCCGTCCTCAACAGTGGTTAGATCGACAGGAGGGCCAGGAGCCTGCGGCGGCGGAGACGGATTCAGCAGGTTCGAGACCGCCGAGCCGACATTGCCGTCAAGCAGCGGAAGCAGCCGAAGTAGATGGGGAAGTATGGCGCGTAAAGCGCCTGCCGCCCTTTGGAATCCTGTCGCCGGCTGACCGAATTCGACCGACTCGGGCGAATTGGCCAGAGCGTGTGTTGGCCGAGGATTGGATGCGTCGTTCATCTTCTTTCCTGCTTCCCTACTATAAATGCACGCATTGCGGTCCTTTCCCCACCCAGCGTACAATCCTGCCAACTTCAAAACCGATCGGAGAACGTATGCAAGACGAGCCGTCAAGGGGCGCCGTGCGCTTAACCTTCACCTCATTGGCCGCAAAGACCGTTGTCTGTCACACGCTCACATACTTCTGCATGGGAGCCCTTGCCTTCCATTTTTTGCACTACGCCGACTTCATCGACAAGCCCGGCTCCGGCATGCGTCCGACCACCGATCTGCTGGTACTTTCGGGTCCGGCGCTCCAGGTCGTCGGGGCCTGCTGTTCGCCTCCGTCTTCTATCCGCTCCGTCAGGTGCTCTTTGCGCAGAAACATAGCTGGCTTTTGATGAGCTGGATACTGATCGGCATCGGCATCCTCGGCACCTTCGCCGCTCCCGCGGGATCGCTCGAGGGCTTCATCTACACCACCATTCCGATCCGCTTTCAGCTGCGCGGTTATCTTGAAATCGTCCCGCAGGCGATGCTGCTCTCGTCGCTGCTCTGTTATTGGGTCGAACATCCAAAGCGGTGGCTCAGCTGGACGCTTGGTGTTTTCTACGTGATTATCGTCGCCCTTCCGATTCTCGGTGGTCTGGCGCAAAAGCGATAATCCTTAGGTGTCTCTGATCACTGTTTCGACCGCGCCCTTGCCTCTGGGCCGCGCCCGACAGCAGATTGGAGCGGCCTCTCTGTGCGGTGGCGCACACGGTTTCTCACAACCCTAAGCGGGCCGCTTCCGGTATTCTCATCGACAGGAGAATCCCGTGAATCGAGTTTTTGCCCGCCCGCTGCGCAGCCTGCAACGCAACATACTGGCTGGCATCATCACCATCGGCCCCCTGTTCGTTACGTACTTGATCTTCAGCTTTCTTCTCGGCACGCTGGCCAAGGCCGGCCTGCCGGTCGTGCAGCTTCTAGCTACGATCTTCCCCGAGAACTGGCTCCGGCAGCCGTGGCTGCAATCCGTGCTTGCCGTTCTGCTCACGCTCCTGGTCCTGTTGGTGGTTGGCCGGGTCAGCAGCCTGGTGATCGGCCGCCAGGCCTTCCAACTCTTCGAGGCGATTCTTGAGCGGCTGCCATTTGTCGCCAAAATCTACACATCGGTCCGCCAACTGCTCGACAGCATGATGGCCAAAAAGGAGTCCAACCAGCGTGTGGTGCTGGTCGACTTCCCTATCCAGGGTCAGAAATCGATCGGATTTCTCACTCGCATCATGACGGACTCGGTAACGGGAAAAGAGCTAGCCGCAGTCCTTCTGCCCAACGCCATCAATCCGACCTCGGCATTTTTGCAGATTTTGCCGCTGCAGCGCGTCACAGACACCGACCTGACCATGGAGCAGGCAATGAGCATGATCATGACCGGCGGAGCAGTGGCGCCCGGGACCATCCAGTTCTCTCAAGCAGCGCTCGTCACTGAAAAGGCGACTACGCCGCCTGCGCCCGTGGCTTGACCTTTGCAAGAGATTTGTTTTTTGCGGCGAGCCAAAGGTCGTGATCCATCTGCAACCCAAGCCACAGCTGAGCAGAAGTTCCGAAGTATGCACCAAGACGCATAGCAGTATCGGCCGTAATGCCGCGTTTACCGAGGACAATATCGTTCACTCGCGGCGCAGAGACATGCAACTCTTTGGCAAGCCGGTAGCTGGACAGACCCAGCGGCTCCATGAACTCAGTCTTGAGAATCTCGCCGGGATGAATCGAGTATGCGAAAGGGATCTTCTCCATAGCCTCTCCTAGTGGTAGTCGACGATCTCAACGTCGTAAGCATCTCCGTGATTCCAAACGAAGCAGATGCGAAACTGATCATTGATGCGAATACTGTGTTGCCCCCTGCGGTCACCAGTGAGCGCTTCTAGGCGGTTGCCGGGAGGCGCCTTCAAGTCTTGCAATTGGGTTGCCCGGCGCAAGATGAAGAGCTTCTTTAATGCCGAGGAACGGAGATTCGCTGGTATGCGCCGGCTCTTGCCGGTGCTCCACAACAGCTCCGAATCGGAGTCCGCGAAGCTCCTGATCACATTTAGATATTAACGAGCTTCGTTAAGAATGGCAACCGTTATTATACGACTGTTTTGCCAACCGGCCCGCCCCCAACCAGCGCCTCCTCGGCGTGCTCGCTCTCCGCCGCCACCTTGCGCAGGCTTACGTGCTCAAAACGCGCCCAGATCAGGCCCACCGGCACGATACCGAGAAACGTAACTGCCAGCAGCGTAGCAGCACACGCGGTGGCCGGTTCGGCTGCTACGCCGAAGAAGCCGTACAGAGCCGCGGCTACAATGCCAATCTGCGAAAACCAGCCCAGGATTGGCAACTGCAGAATGCTCGCCCCACCGCTGGCTGTCATCATTAAGATGCATTTTGACGGAGTGAGCGACGCCAGTTGCGGGCTGGCGACAAAGGCGCGCATCGTCTCCAGATAGGCCAGGGAAATCAGCACCCACATGATTATGGAGAGCGAGGCAGCCGCGGCGAAGTCGGAGAACGAGCGCATGGTGTCGAGGCCGGCACGGAACGTGTTGACCTTTTGACCGACTGCTTGGCCGAGTTTCTTAGAGATCAGGCCAAAGGCCTCTTCGAGAAATGAGGCAACCAAGCCACCAGCTAAGCGAACAGTAACGAGGAACAGTGCCGCAACCATTGTAATCGCCAATCCGCTGTAACGAGCGATTACGGCGGGATTAACCACGGAATGACGCATCAGCGCGGAGAGCATTCCCGAGTGGCTTGTGGCCTTGACGATTTCAGCATCCGGGATCCAGAGCATTGCAACGGAGAAGATCAGCGCCATGGACCCAAAGTCAAAGAGCCGCTCAACAATGTAGACTGCAACCTGGTTGCTGATCGGCAGTCCGGTTTTCTTCGAGACGAGATACGGACGCAATGGATCGGCAACGCGGCCGATCAGTGCCACCGCGGTGAAGCCGATTACCTGGGTTCCTAGCAGCGAGAGAAGGCCCACCTTTTTGTTGTGGCGAAGCAGCAGCGCCCAGCGCACGGAACGAAAGACGTAACCGATGTAAATGCAAGCGAAGGCGACTCCGATCTTGCGCCAGTTGGCAAGAGCCAGCTGCGAACGAAAGACGCCAAAGTCGAAATGAATTCTATCGCGTCCCCAAATCACCAGCGCCGCCAGCCCCGCCAGCACAATCAACCCCAGGATCAGTTGTCTCTTCTTCAAAATATCTCCATTTCAGCCGCTCCAAGATATCCGTAAACTCTAGTCTCTCACCTGGGATTGCGAGAGAAGCCCGGTCGTTGAGCTCACCAGCGTACGCATAACGGAAGAGATAGGTTGGCGATGAGCAGTTGGCAGGCTATCGAGCCTGCATCGCCGCGCGCCGCGCTTCGGCTTCGCGAGCCAGCACGCGGCGATTGAATTCGTGAATCACCCGCGCGACATAGGCCTGCGTCTCACGATAGGGCGGAATGCCGTGATATTTGGCCACCGCCTCCGGGCCGGCATTGTAAGCAGCCAGCGCAAGCGTCAAATTCTCGTGATAGTCAGTCAGCAACTTGTTTAGATAGGTCGAGCCGCCGCGCACATTTTCTTCCGGTTTGAAGCTATCGTCGACGCCTAGATCCTTGGCAGTGCCGGGCATCAACTGCATCAGCCCTTGAGCTCCGGCGCGGCTCACGGCATGCGCATTGCCGCCGCTCTCAGCTTTCACAAGGCTGGCCAGCAGATCCACGTCAAGGTTGTATTCCTGGCCAGCTTTGTTGAGCATCTCGCCCAAGTCCGCCGGAGATAGCTCTGCATCGAGGCTAGTGGAGCGGGCAATCTGGGGTGGCGCAGGAGGCGTGGATTCCGGTAGAGCAGGCGGATCGGGAACCGGCTCGATTCTGTCAATCTCTTTCAGAGTGAAATCTTGATAACTGTCCTCGCCAGAGCTTAAGTAGGCCCGGACTCGGTCCTCATGCTGGGCGTGATGGTCACAGGGATAGTCAAAGCCATTGCGCAGGATGATGCGCTCGGCCGCGTGGGCTGTTGAGGCCAGAGCCGCAATTAGACCTACCGTGATGAGAAGAGTTCCACGCATCCCGAATCCCATTTCATAAAAGTTTGCCGCCCGCTCACACTTTAGCAGAGTTACGCCTGGCCAGCATTTGCTCCAGCACCTCTGCCACGCCATCCTGGTCATTCGGCGGAGCCTGCTTCCAACCGCGCATCCTGGCCATCGTCCGCAGCTCCTCGGCGGCATTGCCCATCATCACACCCTGCCCGGCCCACTCCAGCATATCGACGTCGTTCCAGTTGTCGCCGATGGCCATGGTCTCCTTGCGGTCGATGCCAAGACGTGCCGCCAGCCGTTCCAGCGCCCAGCCCTTCGAAACCCCCGGCGGCAGCAGATCGAGGATCGAGAGGTCGCGCGCCGGATATTCGGTCCGCACGCATTCACAAAATCCTGCCCACTCGCTGGTCTTCACTGCCTCCTCTGCCTTGCGCATCTGGCTCACTGCGCCCGCCGCCATGCCCTGAATCGGATCCTCGCCGTCAAGGAGCGCATCTTCCAATGGCTTCACGACCTCGATGGATTTGCGGTTGGCCTCGACCCAAACGGCAACGCGGCCCTGCGCTTCTTCGAGATCTTCGAGCACCAGCTCGCCGCGTCCCGGACGGTCGAAGGTAAATACCAGGGACCCGAAAGGTCGAAGCAGCCTGCACAACCCGCGCGCCACTCTCGACTCCATCTGGCAGCGATCGATCGGGTCGCCACCCAAAGTGCGAACCACCGCACCGTTGGACGCGATCAGAGGCGTATCTGCTCGCAGGCCCAGGCCCTCGAAGAGCGGAGCGGCGTATGCAGGACGGCGGCCGGTAGCCACAGTAACCGTGATGTCCGCCTGCTGCACAGCCTTGAGCGCCTTCGCGGTGCGCTGCGTCAGCGCCTGCCCAATGGCCGGCACAAGAGTTCCGTCCACATCGATCGCTACCAGCCGAACCGGAGGATGCATATCCATAGTGTACCGGCCAACAGCGTTCGGCAATCTGAACCACTCTGGCACTGGCAGCGTAATGACCCAATCCGGTAAGCTCGTGGCTATGGAACGGATTTGCAGCAATTGCCGGGCGATGCTTGGCGAAGAAACCGTGGCCGACTGGTGCCCGGCCTGCGGCGGCGCGTTGATTGAGCGACCCGCGTTGCCACAGGCCCAAGCTACAACTCAGCCCCCCACAGTCGACCACCGCGGAATCGTGCTGCCCCGCCGTCACGCCCTGGGCGGCATCATCACCCCGCAGTAAATCTCAGATCGCCACGTCTGCGTGAGCTTCCTCCGGCTCCGGTTGCTTCCCTTCCGCAAGAGCGGGCAATGGAAGACGGCCCGTCCAGTTTGCCCATCCCCAGAAGATCGCTGTCGTCGAGCTTAAGAACCCGGCGACGGTGCCGATGATGCGCGGGCTATAGTGCATCGAAGCAATGCCGGCCCCGATCATCGAAACCATCATCGTCGACCACGTGAACGTGTCGATCGTAGCGAAGATCCGTCCGCGATAGCGGTTATCGACAGTGCGCAGAAGATATGAGTAATTCAGAACCGAGTTAATAGCGATCGCGCATCGCGAAACATAGATGAAAAGCAGCGCCAGCTCGAAGCGTTGCGCGCGGGCAAAGAGAACATACGTCGTCCCATGCACAACAAAGTCGACGAGTATGACGTGTTTATATCCATTGAATGAGAGGCGCTTGCCAAGCCAGTTCGCAATCACTCCACCTGAAAGCAGACCGAGGCCTGCACAGCCCCAGATCAGTCCGATTCCGCTAGCTCCGCGGTTGAAGACCTTCTCGCCGAAAAGCGAGAAGAGGATCTGTGCAGCGCCGCCGCCCGAGGCCCATCCCACCGAAAGCAACGCGATCGCAAAGACCAGCGGCACCGACCGCATGTAGCGCAGTCCCTCGCGATACTCATGCACGGGGCGGATCCCCTCATCGGTCGCCTTCTTGCGCTTGACCCGAAAACCGGTCCCCTCCGGCGCGTGAAGATGCCAGATGCACCATGCGGAGAAGACAAACGAGAGCGCATTAAAGACAAAGGCCCATTTGTATCCGATGGCGATCACGGTCGCGCCAAGAAAGGTTCCAACCGTCAGCGTCATCCATTGCGTGGTCTGGGTCAGCGAGTTTGCCGTGTGGATCTCGTCCGAAGTAACGATGGTGGGCAAAATCGACGTGCGTCCCGCCGTAAAGAACGGCGAGGCAGCCATCAGCAGCCCACTGAATACGTAGAGCACCCAGACTCGATGCGAGATGACAGAAAAGATAAAGCCGAGAGCGACAATCGCGCGGATCAGATCGCTGGCAATCATGATCCGCTTCCGATCGAAGCGATCGAGCACGACGCCCGCCAGCGAGCCCATTGTGATCGCAGGAATCGCGCGCGCCAAAAGCACGCCGGCGACCACCATGCCCGAGTGCGTCAGCTCCATCGCCAACGCAAAGACCGCAATATTGTTGAAGTTATCGCCGATCTCGCTAACGATCTGGCCTGCCCAAGTGTAGCGATAATTGCGATTGCGGCGGAGCAGTTGGAGAAGTTCGCCCATCAACCAGCCTGAAGATGCGGAGGTTGGATTGAGCGAGCCTGGGCAGAGTATCGCATTGATTCTAGGGTATCAAAGTAGACATCCCGCGTGGCATCGGTCGCTGAGTTCGGATGAAACTGAAGTGTCTTGTTCCGGAGGTACGGTCGCGCAGCTTGGCGGTCAGGCGCTGGTATCGAGCCCGACAGCTTCGGCCAAACGAGCCTGCCGTTCATCGAAGGTCCAGAATCTCTCGGCCCTCAGTTCGAGCGCGCAGGCGACGTGAAGCGAATCCAGAGTGCGGACTCCAAGTGTGGGGCCGTAGCGTCTTGTCAAGTCGATGCTTCGCTCGAAGGCCCCGGCCGGAAACTTAACCTCACGCCAGACCCCTGCCGCACAATCCTTCTCCAGAATTGCTAGCACGTTCTCAGCATCAATCGATGTGACTTTCTTCCAAAAGACATGAAGGAAAACTGCGTGGGCAATCTCGGCACGATTCAGAGGAGTCAACCAAACTGATGGACGCGAAGACATCCGGCGCCAGCCTTCGCCCGAGTGCCGGTCAACCAAGTGAAGAGATACCAAAAAGCTACTGTCGGCGTACGTAGTCAATAGCGGTTCTGCTCTCTCTCCTCAATCAACATATCAGCTCCAGGAAGAACCCGATCGCCGAAGATCTCTCGTGCACGTGCTTCAAAGTCCGGCCAGTCTACAGGCTGGATCCTCGGGGATTCGGGAACAATTCTGGCTACGATGTGATTGCGCTTGCGCAACTCGACGACCTCACCGGCTTCTAGCCAAGCCAGTAGCTGTCGTGTATCACGAAGTTGGCGGAGATTTACGCTCGGCATAGATACAATGTGACACAAAATGTGTCACATTGTCAATTCTCGGCAATCTCTAGAGCATCCGAGGCACTTAATACCGCGCATCGAGCATCAGCCAATCCGCTGGCAGAATCTCACGCTCACTACGACACGGGAAGAGCTGCGTGATGCACAAGAACTGAAACTCCATCAAAGCCGATTTTTCAGCGAGGATCTCGTCGGTTTTGAACTTGACCATCATGTATCACGGCACCTTTTCATAACGCGCCATTCTTGACGGATGGGAGGGAGCCAAATAGTGATCGTCTATCTCCCGAACTGCGCGATTCTGTTCACTCATACCGCAAAGCCTCGGCAGGCAAAATACCGGCTGCGGTAGAGGATGGATAGAGCGTCGCCAGCAACGAAATCCCAATCGACACTACCGCCACAATCAGGCCGTCGAGCGGGCGCGGAGCAAAGGGCAGCGTGTCGATCGAGTAGACCTCGGCCGAGAGATGGATGAAGTGATAGTGCCCGCCGGCCCAAGCTGCTGCGTAGCCGAGCCCAAGACCTAGAACGGTCCCAATAAGGCTGATCAGCAGTCCCTGCATTAGAAAGATGCGGCGGACCTGCGCCGGCTGCACGCCGAAGCTCATCATCACGGCGATGTCGCGGGTCTTCTCCATCACCATCATGGTGAGAGCGATGAGAATATTGAGCGCCGCAACAATCACGATCAGCGCAATCACGATAAACGTGACGACCTGCTCAAGCTTGAGAGCGCGAAACAGTTCGCGGTTCACTTCCATCCAATTGGTGGTCATGAAGCCTTTGCCCGCGGCTGCTTCGATGGCCTTGCCAATCTCCGGCGCGCGATAGAGATCGTCGACCTTGAAACTGATCACCGACAGTAGGTCAGGCTCGCTGAACAACTGCTGCGCGTTGCTGAGGCGCATAAACGCCATCGCCGAATCGTACTGATAGAAACCGGACTGAAACACAGCGACGACCCTGAAGCGCTGATATTTAGGCGCGAGGCCGAGGGGCGTCAGCTCGCCTTGAGGGCTGGTGACGAGCACGCTGTCGCCGACCTGCGCGCCGATAGTCTCCGCGAGGTCCTTGCCGAGCACCAGCGGCGGATACGGCGAACTGATGGAGCCCTGGTCCGGCTGCGCATCCTGGCCCGGCGTTTGCGGATCAAGCTCCTTGGCTGACCCGGCGATGATCGTATCAAGCAGGCTGCTGACCGGCCGCTCTTGCGCGGGAATAATCCCCTTGATGAGCGCGAAGCCGGCTCGCGGACCGCGCGAAACCAGCACCTGGCCGTAGAGTCCCGGCGCAGCAGCGGTGACGTGGGGAACATGGCGCAGCCGTTCGAGCAGCGGCTGCCAGTCGCGAATACCGTCTGCCTGGACGCGCATCAGGTCCACATGGGCCGATGCACCGAGGAGCCGGTCCTGCAGGTCGCGCCTCATGCCGTTGGTGATGGCCAGCGCGATCACAAGCGCGGCCACTCCTGCGGCCACTCCCGCGACAGAGATGGCCGTAACCACGCCCACCACAGCCTGCCGCCGCTTTGCCTTGAGGTACCGCGCCGCCACGTAGAGTTCAAATCGCATTTTGTCTGCTTGTCCTGACTTTTCTCACCGGCGAACTATTTCGCCTGCGCGGGAATCACTGCCTTGCCCACTCCCACGTTTTCGTGCCGGTCATAGACGCGAACCGTCACCAGATGTTCGACCATCTTGCCGTTCGTCGCGACTGCAGACAGACGCATGTCATAGTGCTCATGCCGAGAGTCCGAGATGCCGCCGGCCGGTTCGATATATTGCCACGGACCGGCGTCCAGTGAGTACTCGGCGTGTGCGATGGGCGAGAAGGCATCTTCGGCATCAAAGCTCAGTTGAAACTCCTCGACGCAGGCCACCGTACACTCCATCGTCCCCGGACCCGCTCTCAGCCCGTTGACCACAGGCGGCGTAGTGTCCACCTCAAATCGTTCGCTGATCTTCTCTCCTGTTAGCGCTTCGACCGGTGTGTGCGAAGGCGCATCGGAAGCGACAACCTTGATCTGATAGCCGCCATCGGGGATCAGAGCTGCATCGAAGCTGTAAGCCTTGTCGGTGATCTCAGCCTTGAGCAGCCGCCAGAGGCTTTCTCCGTCCCCGCGAATATAGAGCGAGTAGGTCAGATCGTCGCCATTGTCGTCATGCGCGGCCCAGCGGACGGTGACCGCCGTTCGATCCTTCAAAGCCTGCAAGGGCGCGGCAGAGCCTCCGTCGAAACTCACTGCCGCATTCTGGTTCGCTGAGGGAAAGGCGATGTTCACAATCGGCGGCTGACCGTTAGGCTGGGCCACAGCCTGCGGATTGATGCGCGCACCCGGCACAACCACCAGATCGTCGACCACCGGCGCGGCGTTGACCGGCAAGTAGTTGACGCCCACCGCGCCAAGCAATCCATGCGCGTGCAGTACAGCCCTCCATTGCAGATAGCGGCCGGCGGCTGAGACGACCCCCCGATCCTTGAGCGGCTGCCACTCAGTCCAGCCGCGCACCGGCTGCTCGACGTTTCCCGTACGCGTGAGCAGCTCATAGTTGGCCGAATCGGGCTCAACCTCGACACGGCCAAAGCGAGCCAGCGCTCCGGTGTCCAGCACATCGCTGGCATATTCGTGTTTGGACTTAAGATCGGCTTTCAGCGTGACCAGCTTGCCCGTATTGCCCGTTCCGATCAGAATTCCACTCGTCCCCTGAGCACCTCGCACCTCGGCCAGGCTCAAGCCTTGCTGCGCTTCAATGTGGGCAACGTCGGCGTAGCTGCCGTCATCGGCAATCTTGAAGACCCGGCCACGATTGCCGCTGAGAGCCACCAAGCCGCCGGCCTGCGCACTGAGCGCGTAGACAACCTCGTCCTTGCCGGACCAGAGCTTGCGCGGTGCCTGCCCCTCGGTCAAGGCATAAATCTCGCTGCCCTCCGGAACCGAAGCGCTCGAGTTAGCCGCCTGCATCGATCCTGGCTGCACAATAGTGATGCTCACCGCGCTCACCCCCTGCACCGGCAGAGGCGGCAGTGGATTGTGGCTCTTATCGCCCACACTGGCCGCATAGATTGTTCCGTTGGCCGCGACGGCGACCGAGGTAATCTCGCGGCGCGGCGCCTCAAAGAGCACGTAGCCTTTGCCTTCGGGGCTAATGCGATAAACCAAACCCGAACCTTCGGTGCCAGCGATGAGGTTGCCCCTGGCATCCCATGCCAGCGAGCGGATGTGCTCCTCATCGCTCTTGAAGAAGGGCTCCGGTCTCGCGTCCGTCTTGATGTCGACGCGATAGATCGCTCCCGGCCCGCCCGTAGCGATGTACAGCCGTCCAGCCGCATCGAACGTCAAATCCCAGATGTAGTGCGACGTCGCCGCCTCCGGCCTCTCGCTCCCCTTCTCCGCAGCCGCTCCCTTCACGCCTGCCGCATTGTCCACCTTTGCCAAGTCGAAGACGACCGCCGCATCGGTCTCATCCTGCTTGGTCGTCGCATCGGGCTTGAGCCGATAGACCTTGCCGCTCGGTAGTGTGGCCGCGTAGAGAGCCCCATCCGGTCCAAGACGCACGACCTGCACGGCCAGATCCTTGGTCTCGAAGAGCGTGAAGATCTTGCTGTCCGACTCGACCCGCAACACGGTCGCCGGGGTTCCCGTCCCGAGGTAGGCAGCTCCATTGGAGCCGGCTGCCACAGACCAGACATAGGTTGAAGGCGTTGTCCGTTCGTCGATGAGACTGGGTCCCTCGCGCAGATGACCGTCGCTCGTCAGTTCGACACCCTGCGGTGTGCCCTTCTCGAACTCCTCCAGACGGGATTGGGTCCAAAGGTGCGTGCCCTGCGCCAAGGCAGCAAACGATGTGGCGACCATGCCAGCCGCGGCCAGCGTGATCAGCCGGAGGGAAAAATGGGGGCGGGGAGTGTGAGTGATAAGAGAAAGAAACATCTTGGGGTTGAGTTTACTAAAGTTCAGCACAAAGAGCATATTACCGGCGGGCGTGACAATGGATTGCCTCACCCTCCAAATACGATCGCAGTGTGTCGATCTCAGTGCCTGAAGTGCCGCACTCCAGTTAAGACCATCGCCACTCCCAGTTTGTCGGCAGCAGCGATCACCTCTTCGTCGCGAACCGAGCCGCCCGGCTGAATCACGGCCGTCGCTCCGGCCTGAGCGACGGCTTCAAGACCGTCGGGAAACGGGAAGAAGGCGTCGGAGGCGGCGACGCAATCCTTGAGCGGCAAGATGGCCTTCATCGCGCCGAATCGTGCGGCGTCCACACGGCTCATCTGGCCCGCGCCAACACCCAGCGTCTGGCCATCGCGTGCATAGACAATGGCATTCGACTTGACGTGCTTGCAGACTCGCCATGCGAAGAGCAGGCTGCGAAGCTCATCCTCGGTCGGCTTGCGCTGGGTAACGACCTTGAGTTCGGCGAAGTTGACGCGACCGGTGTCGGCATCCTGCAACAGCAATCCGCCTGACACGTGCTTTACCACTGGTTTCACTGGGGCTGCAAGGACCTCGACCAGGCGCAGGTTTTTCTTAGCGGCAAACCGTTCGCGAGCCCCAGCGCTGAAGCCGGGAGCAGCGATGGCTTCGACAAAGAGCTTGGCAATCTCCTCGGCGGCCTCGGCGTCGACCTCGCGGTTGATGCCGATGACTCCTCCAAAGGCTGAAACCGGATCGCAGGCGAGAGCCTTCTTGTACGCTTCGACGAGGCTTGCGCCCGTGGCCGCGCCGCAAGGATTGGTATGCTTCACGATGATGACTGCCGGTTCATCGAACTCCTGCGCCAACTCCCAGCAGGCTTCAAGATCGACGAGATTATTGAAGCTCAGTTCCTTGCCCTGAAGTTGATTCGCTCCGGCGATACCCAGGCCCGATCCATCGGAATACAGCGCCGCTCGCTGATGGGGATTTTCGCCGTAGCGCAGCGATTGGGCAATCGGGAGGCTAATGCGCAGGGTTGCTGGGAAGCTCGCCGCATCCAACTCCGCAGGCGACGAAGGCTCGGGAGCCTCAGGAATCCTTTCGAGCGTGTTTGCGATGGCTGAGTCATACGCAGCGGTGAGCGCGAAGGCATGCCGGGCCAGCCGCCAGCGGGTAGCGCGGCTCAGAGCGCCGCCACCGGCCTTCATCTCTCCGATCAGCTCGGCATAATCGGCAACGCGCGTAACAATTGCCACGTCCTCGAAGTTCTTGGCTGCCGAGCGCACCATCGACGGACCGCCGATGTCGATCTTCTCGATCAGGTGGCCAAACGCGACTCCGGGCTGTGCCGCCGTCTTCTCAAAGGCATAGAGATTCACGACCACCATGTCGATGGGCTCGATGCCGTGCGCGGCAACCGCAGCCTCGTGCTCGGCGTTGCCGCGAATGTAGAGCAGCCCGCCATGCACCTTGGGATGCAGCGTTTTGACGCGACCGTCGAGCATTTCGGGAAAGCCTGTCAGATCGCTGATGTCTTTGACGGTGAGGCCGGTCTCTCGCAGCGCCCGCGCCGTTCCGCCGGTCGAAACCAGCTCCACGCCAAAGCTCTCCAGAGCATGCGCAAACTCCACCAGCCCCGTCTTGTCCGTTACACTCAGCAACGCCCGCCGAATCCGCTTTTCTGAACTCAATGCTGCACTCCTTGTTGACGGCCTTCGCCTTTGGCGCCGCGGATGACTGAGCCGGGCCGACGAAGTCCAAACACCAGACTACATCGTAGGGCCGGAAGAGTGACCGACATCACATGGTGGTGCAGCGATGACTGCTGCCCTTGAATTGCCGCACCCGCACAGAGATCGGAAATGCATTAGAGTTTAGATATGGGGTCTTCTCCCTACAATTCACCGTTTGGCGATGACAGACCCGTCCGCGAAGAGATCGGCCCCGATGCGGAGCTGCTCTCCCCGGACAGCGGTCGCACGCCGCCGGAGTTGGAACCAAAGCCCCGCCCCTGGTGGTCCTACGCACCCGCGACCTACTTGCTGTTGGGCATCAACTGTCTGGTTTTTCTGGCGATGACGGTGCGAGGAGTCAGCATCTGGGGTCCCACTACCGAGCAATTGAAGTTTTGGGGAGGCGACAACGCTGGCTCTGTCTTGGTCTATGGCGAATGGTCGCGCATCGTCACAGCCATGTTTGTGCATGTGGGCTGGATTCACCTGGCCACCAACATGTGGTGCCTGTGGAATCTTGGGCTGTTAGCCGAGCCACTGATGGGCTCGGCAGGCGTCCTCGCGGTTTACATTCTGACTGGCGCTGCGGGCAACCTGCTGTCGACCCTGTACAACTGGTGGAAATGGTACCCGGATTGGACAACGACTCACAGCTTGTCTTCATTTCCATCCGGCGCAGGCGCTTCAGGAGCCGTCTTCGGCATCGCCGGAGCGCTGATTCTACTGCTTGGATCTCACCAGCTGCCGGTTCCAAAAGTCGAGCTGAACAAGCTGCGCAGATCGGTCATGTACTTCGCAGGCATCAACCTGGCAATCGGAATCGTCATCAGCCTCAACGTCGTGGTCGCGCATACGGGTGTCAGCATCGACAACTCGGCGCACCTGGGCGGAGTGCTCTGCGGCTTGCTCTTTGCGGCTCCGATGGTGCCGCGGCCTGGTTCGCCGCGTGATCTATTTCTGATCCGGCGGCGTCTGGCGGCCGGGATGGTGGTGGGAATCCTGATTCTCTTCGGTTTCTATCTATCGACGCTTGCCCGTTAGAAGCGCGCTGCTACCGCGCCCCCGTGGTGGCGAACTTCTTCACCATCGCCAGCAGGAGCTTGCGGTCGCTGTCGTTCAGATTCACGGAATAGCGGCGGATCTGCGTAAGGAACCGCAGCTCCTCGTCCGTCAGCTTCTGCAGATTGGCATGGCGGCTCCCAGACTCATCGGCAAAAAACTGCGTGATCGGCAAATCGAGCGCACGCGCAATCTTCGACAACGTGTCGAGCGATGGAACCGTGTGGCCATTTTCAACGCGCGAGAGATAGCAGCGCAGCAGGCCGGTCTTCTTTTCGATGTCGCCTTGGGAAAGTCCCTTTTGCAGCCGGTGGGTCCGAATAGCGGTGCCGATCTTGATCACGAGCCAAGTCCTCTTCGATTGCCCTTTTGCAATTCATGCCGGGGTTGCAATCGGGAGCTATTGACCTAAGAGTTAACATGGGAAGAAAGAAAATGCAAGAGGGTTTGCGCGGCATCTCTTGCATCCATGCCGCGCCTGTCGCTGTCTGGAGAGCCCGGTGAAAAAGGCAAGAATCGTAAACCTTCGCGGACGCTCGGTCGTCTGAATGAGTGCGTACATAAAATGGCGGAGCGGGACAGTGCGGCAAAGCATCATGCGATGGGTAGTTGTGGCGGAAGTCCTCTTGGCCGGCGGTCTTCTCCTCCCGGCTCAATCGCCCGCCCCCTTTTCGGTCCAAACTGTTGATCAACCCCCGCCCGTCAGCCCGCCCGCGGCACAGACCCCGACGGTAGCCGGCGGCAAACTTCATGGAATCGTCAAGAGCGGCAACATTCCCCTGCCCGGCGTCACAGTGACCGCCCAAAACACGCTGACGGGCAAGCGCCTCCAAACCACCACGGACATCACCGGCGCCTGGCGGTTGAATCTGCCGCAAAATGGCCGCTACGTTGTCCGCACGCAGTTCGCAGCCTTCGCGCCCGGTGCTCAGGAGGCTGTGCTCAATGCAACCAGCCATGACCAGACGATCAACTTCGATCTTCAGCTGGCCTCGCGAGCGGCCCAGCAAGCACAACGGGACGAGCAAGGCGCTTCTGCTTCCCCTGCGGCCGAGGCCATTCGTCAACTGGCGGCTAGCGGCGCGCAAAGCCTGAACCTTATGAGCGCGCTGGCAGGCGACACCCAGTCCCAGAACGAAAACACAGGCACAGCAGGCGCCGCCCTGCCCTCGATTGCCGGCAACTCCGACTTTGGAAGCGACTCCGTCGCGATCAGCGGCCAGGCGGGAGCGGTGAGTCCGCTGGCCGGCATCGACATGGACCGCATCCGCGATGCCGTCGAATCACTGCGTGCTCAGGGTGCGCTGCCCGGCGGCCAACTCGGTGAAGGCGGCGGCAACTTTGGCGGCGGTCTGGGCGGCGGAGGCGGTCTATTCGGTGGCGGAGGCGGATTCGGCGGTCCAGGTGGATTTGGTGGCCCTGGCGGTTTTGGCGGCGGCGGACGCGGGCGCGGCAACTTCCGCGGCTTCAACCCCGGCCAGCCGCACGGCGCCGTCTTTTGGATCGGCAGCAATTCAGCACTCGACGCTGAACCCTTCTCGCTCCGCGGCCAGCCACAACAGCAGCCCGCCTCGGGCACTAACCGCTTCGGCCTCACCTTCATGAGCGCGCCTTACCTGCCGCACTTCACCAAGCCCAGCGGAAAGGATACCGTCTTCCTGACTCTCTCTGGCACGCGCAGTTCCAGTCCCCTGGATGAATACGCAACGGTGCCGACGGATGGCAACCCGGCGTTTGGGACGGTCGACGAGCGAGCAGGAGACATTCCCGGTCTCCCCGCGCCAGTTACTCCCGTCGCGGCGGCTACCAATCTGCTCCAATTCTTTCCTCTGCCTAATCTGCCCGGTTACACGCAGAACTATCATCTGCTGACCACCGCGCAGACTAACTCGACGCAGGCTGGCGTGCGCTACATGCGCGCTCTGGGTAAGAATGCCTCGCTGGCGGGTCTCGGCGGCCGCGGAGGCGGTGGTGGCCGGCGAACCCAGCAGAACCAGGGTCTCCGCCAGAGCATCAACCTCAACTACAACTGGAGCGACACAGCCTCAGACAATGTCAACATCTTTCCGCAGTTAGGAGGCAAGTCTTCGTCGCACTCTAACTCCCTGCAAGCCGGTTACACGGTGGGTTACCACAAAGTTACCAGCATCTTCAACGCCAACTGGAATCGCAGCGCGAGCCAGGTGACTAACTCCTTTACGAATGTCTCAGACATAGCCAATAGTCTGGGCATCGGCGGGATCAACAGCACGCCTCTCGATTACGGCGTGCCCGACATCGTCCTCGGCAACATTCAGGGTCTCAACGAGCAGCAGCCGAGCTTCACTCTGTCGCAGACTATCTCGGCCTCAGAGACTTTAAGCTGGATTCACGGCAAGCACAATCTGCGCTTCGGCGGCGACTATCGGCGCGTCCATCGTGACTTTCTCGGCGGCTCGAATGCGACGGGAACCTTCCTTTTCAGTGGCGTCTTCACCGGCTCGCCATTGGCGGATTTTCTGCTGGGGCTTCCGCAAGAAACCACCATCGACGCAACCGCTGGCAAAAGCTACCTGCGCGACAACGTGATGGATGCCTACGCCCAGGATGATTGGCGCGCGCGATCCAACCTCACTGTGAACTACGGCCTGCGCTATGAATTCTTCGCGCCCTACACGGAGAAGTTCGGGCGCCTGGCCTTTGTGGATACGAACCCCGTGGCGAATGCGAGTTATCCGACACAGTTTGGAGTTACTGACGAGGTCCAGGCCGGCGGCACGGGGAGTTACAACGGCAACCTGCCGGACTCACTGGTCCATCCATTCCGCACGGCCTTTGCGCCGCGCTTTGGGCTGGCGTTGCGGCTGCCCAAGCAAACTGTTCTGCGAGCCGGTTATGGAATCAACTACACGGTCAGCCAGTATGCCACCTTTGCTTCGACGATGGCCCGTCAGCCAATGGTTAATCAGCCATCGTTAATTAACGAGCAAACCAACGAGGCCGGATCAGCCTGCATCACCCTCACATTGGCGGCCGGGTTCTGCGCTCCAGCCACGACAGCAAAACCCGGCAACTATGCGCTCGATCCGCATTATCACTTGCCGTATGTGCAGGCGTGGAATATCGATGTGCAGAAGACACTACTCTGGGGCGTCGTGATGAATGCAGGCTATAGCGGCTCGCGGGGCAGCGATCTGGACATCACCAGCGCGCCACGCTCGTCCGCGAGCAGCCCAGGCACCGATCCTTCCAATCTGATCTTTAACTACGAGCAGTCGGGCGCGTTCTCACGCTTCAACGCCGGAACTCTGCGGGTAAACAAGCGGCTCAGTAGCGGAGTCGCGTTGGGCGCGAATTATCAATATTCGCACTCGATCGACGACGCCGGCTCGGTGGGAGGAACCTCGACGGTGGTCGCGCAAAACTGGCAAGACCTCGCCGCCGAGGAAGGTAACTCAAGCTTCGACGTGCGACACAAAGTCAGCGGAACTTATCTCTACGAGTTACCCTTCGGAAAGGATAAGTTCTGGGTTACCAGCGGCGTCGGGTCGCATATCCTCGAGGGGTTTTCCGTTTCCGGCAGCTTTACCTTTGCAACGGGAACGCCACTCAGTCCGAGCTATCAGGCGCAAGCCATTGACGTCGCCCGAGGCACTGCCGGCACGCTGCGTCCTGATCGCGTATTGGGAGCCTCGTTAACTGCCGGTGGCGGATCGCTGAAAGAGTGGTTCAACACGGCGGCATTCAACCCCAATCCACCAGCCAGCGGGTTTGGCACAGCCTCGCGCAACTCGATTGCGGGACCGGGAACGATCCAGAACAACATGTCACTCTCAAAGACCATGCAATTGGGCGATACGCGCAGCATGGAGTTTCGTGCGACGGCCAGCAATGTCTTCAACACGGTGCAGTACTCGGGCGTGGATACCAACGCGGCATCGCCGGCCTTCGGACAGGTAACTTCGGCTGGTTCGATGCGCGCATTGCAATTTACGGGCAGATTCAGATTCTAGGCAGACGGTAAAGTTAGTCGCGAGTTACTGGAATTATCTGGAGTTATGAGGCCGTTCATGACAGCTTTGACGCAGAGGATCGGATCAGGGCTTGCGGTGCTGGCGCTACTATGCGCAGATGCGCCGCCATCGTCTGCGCAAAGCTCAAATCAACCTCAGGTCACTGCCACGCCGCAAAACGGATTCACGCTGAAGACAAATGCCGAGCTGGTGCTGACCAACGTCGTGGCGCGCGACGCAAAAACCGGCGAATTCGTACACGGGCTCAAGCAAAGTGACTTCACCGTCTACGAAAACGGGAAGCCGCAGCAGATCGCGACCTTCGATTTTCAAAGCGTCGAAATGGCATCGCCGCTCAACGAGGCCACTGTCAGCGGGCTTGCGGCGGGCAGCAGCGGGAGCAAGGCCGTCGTCGTCGCGCGGCCTGAGGAGCTGCGCAACCATCGCTTGATTGTGATGTTCTTCGACCTGACTTCCATGCAGCCTGAAGATCTTGACCGCAGCGTCCAGGCTGCGCAGGAGTTTCTACGCACAAAGATGCAACCCGCCGATCTGGTGGCATTGGTCTCGCTCGGCGATACCCTCAAGGTTGACCAGGACTTCACGGCTGACAAGAACGCACTCATACATGAAGTCGGCATCTATAACGGCACCGAGGGTCAAGGCTTTGAGCAGGGCGCAAACTCCAATTCCAATCAAGTGGAAGACACCACCGGATATACGCCCGACGAGAGCGAATACAACGACCTCAATACCGACCGCGAGTTATTCGCGCTCAGAGCAGTTTCTAAGTCGCTCGAACGCATCTCGGAGAAAAAATCGCTGCTTTACTTCTCCGGCGGCATCTCGCGCGATGGCATTGAGAACCAGGCCTCTCTGAGATCCGCAATTAATGCGGCAGTGCGCGCTAACCTGGCCATCTACAGCGTGGACACGCGCGGCTTGCAGGCCATCTCGCCCCTCGGAGACGCGTCAACCGGCAGCCTGCGCGGCACCGGCGCATTCAACGGCGGCGCGTTGGCGAATAACATGAACGCCAACTTTGCGACGCAAGAGGTCATGGCCACACTCAGTTCCGATACAGGCGGCAAGGCCTTCTTCGACTCCAACGACTTTGCTCCAGCATTCGAGCGCGTACAGCGCGACACCTCGGCTTACTATGCGATTGGCTTTCATAGCTCCAATCCCGCGCGCGACGGACGCTATCGCAAGCTGACCATCAAAATCAGCCGGCCCGGAATCAAGCTCGAATACCGGCCCGGCTACTATGCGCCGGCCGACTTCAAGCACTCCGGCAAAGAAGACCGCGAACAGGAACTTCAGGATCAGTTAGCCAGCGACTTACCCGCAACCGACATGGCGGTCTATCTCGATGCCATGTATTTCCGCCTCGACGAGAACCGTTTCTTCGTGCCGGTTTCGCTGATTGTGCCGGGATCGCAGGTTCCATTTGTCAAAGGCGGCGATAAGGACAAAGCCACATTGGATATCATTGGCACAGTAATCGACGAGGCCAAGCGGCCCATTGGCCAGGCTCGCGAGACGGTGAAGCTCAATCTTGATCCATCGCTTCAGGCGCGCCAGCGGAACATTCAATACACCACCAGCTTCAATCTTCCGCCGGGAAAGTATCACCTTAAATTCGTCGTGCGCGAAAATCAGACCGGTCGTATGGGCTCGTTTGAGGCCGACATTGTCCTGCCGGAAATGAAGAAGGCGCCGCTCAAGATGAGCTCGATTGTCCTGGCGTCGATGCGCCAGCCAAGCAAGAAAGCCAGCCCTCTGATTCGCGGCGGCGAAGAGTATGTGCCCAACATCAGCCACGTCTTCCGCCAGGATCAGCATCTCTATCTGCTCTACGAGATCTATGCGCCCGCTCGCGAAAAAGCGGCCGAGAATCAGCCCAAGGGAAGCAAGCCGGGCATCAATCTGCTCAGCAGCCTCGAACTGATTCAGGGCTCCGCTAAGGTCTACGAGACGCCGCTTGTACAGGCAAAAGCGATCAATGTCGAAGGCCGCGATGCAGTATCCATCGAGCTCGATGTGCCCCTGAGCGGACTGAAGCCAGGACAGTATCTCTGCCAGCTCAACGTGATCGACGACGCGCAAGGCAGCTTCGCCTTCCCGCGCTTTGTTGTGCTTGTGAAAGAGGCCACCGCAGCCGCTCCCAGCGCGCCTGCTTCAACGCTCAACTGAACCGCCAGCCATTTTGCGGTGTTGCACAAATAATTAACTGCGAGGTTTTGAAAATAAAAATAGGGGGGTGGGTGCAGGCTCTCTTAGGTAAAGAGTGGCCGGTTGGCCATGCTTCCGATTCCTTCCATTGTGAACCAAGCCGAGGTAATTATCTGCAATGTGAACCCCGTTTCGCGCGAGATGGCGCCTCCAGGAACACGATGAGCGGCCGATTTCCCAGCAGTTCGGAACATAGGCGCCACAATCTGTAAAATCTAAAGATATGACCCTCTCCGCACAAGATCGCGCGCGGCGCATCAAGGTAATTCTCTTCGACGTAGATGGCGTTTTGACCGACGGTAAGATCTGGATCATTCCAGCTCCGGTGGTCTCACCGGACGGCACAGTGACCAGCAAGATGATCGAGGCCAAGGGCTACAGCGCCCACGACGGCGCGGGCGTAACGCTCGCGCGCCTCGGCGGCATGAAGCTCGGCGTCATCACCAAGCGCATCTCAGAGACCGTGGCGTTACGCGCGCGCGACCTGAAGCTGGAATTCGTCTACCAGGGCCAGGCATTCAAGATGCAAGCCGTGCGCGAGATCATGGCAAAGGAAGGCATCACCCTCGACGAGATCGCCTACGTTGGCGACGACGTGATCGACCTGCCGGTGATGCGCCAGTGCGGACTTGCAGTGGCCGTGGCCAATGCCAGGGCACAGGTGAAGGCCGAGGCGCATTACGTGACTCCCAACCGGGGCGGCGAGGGCGCTGGACGCGACGCGATAGAATTCATCCTCGCAGCCAAGGGCGTTCTCGAGCAGTGCCACGAGGCTTCGATCGACGAGAGCAATCCCCTGCCCGCCGCCATCGATATCGGCAAGGGCGGGGATTTGAAGTAGGTGCGCGTAGACCAAACGATGGGGATCCAACCAAAACACGCAGTGGTGCTGTTGAGCGGAGGGCTGGACTCAGCCACTACGCTGGCGATTGCCCGCGAGCAGGGCTATGAGCTCTACGCGCTTTCCTTCAGCTACGGCCAACGGCACATCGTCGAACTCGAAGCCGCCAAAAGGGTCGCCGCATCCATCGGTGTCGCCGCGCACCGCATTGCGCAGATCGATCTCCGGGTCTTCGGCGGCTCGGCGTTGACGGGCGACTTCGACGTTCCCAAGGGCCGCGATGCCGACCAAATGAGCCATGGCATTCCGATCACGTATGTTCCAGCGCGCAATACCATCTTTCTCGCATTTGCGCTCGCCTGGGCCGAGGTGCTGGGTTCGAGTGACATCTTCATCGGCGTCAATGCGCTCGACTACTCCGGCTATCCCGACTGCCGGCCGGAGTTCACCGAGGCCTTCGAGCGGATGGCCAATCTCGCGACCAAGGCCGGGGTCGAAGACCGCCAGTCGCTTAAGATTCACACGCCGCTGATCGCGTTGACCAAGGCGCAGATCATTCGCAAGGGAATCGAGTTGGGCGTGGACTACGGGCTGACGAGCAGTTGCTACGATCCTTCGCCCAAGGGCGAGCCATGCGGAGAGTGCGACTCGTGCCTGCTGCGGCGGAAAGGCTTCCGCGAGAATGGGATCGAAGACCCGCTGGCGTACGAAAAACTCAGCTTTTAGCTTTTAGCTTTCCGCTTGCTCACGCGAAGCTGACAGTTCCAACCCATCCAAGGTGTGCTAAAAGCTAAGAGCTAACAGCTGAAAGCTGGTTTTTATGAACTACGCCGTCAATGAGATCTTTTATACCCTCCAGGGCGAGGGAGCGAACGCCGGCCGCGCGGCAGTCTTCTGCCGTTTTGCAGGCTGCAATCTCTGGTCTGGCCGCGAGAGCGACCGGGCCACGGCAGTCTGCCGGTTTTGCGACACCGAGTTTGTCGGCACAGCCGGGACAGGCGGCGGACGCTTCAAGAGCGCCGGCGAACTGGCCGCGGCAATCGCGGAAAAGTGGCCCGCTGGCGCCACCGCTGGCCCGCGCTTCGTGGTCTGCACGGGCGGCGAGCCGTTGCTGCAACTCGACGAGAGCCTCGTTGCAGCGCTGAAAGCTCGCGACTTTGAGATCGCCGTCGAGACTAATGGAACGATTGCGCCGCCGAAGGGCGTTGACTGGCTCTGCGTCAGTCCGAAAGCCGGGGCGGAATTGCGCCAGCGCAGTGGAGACGAGCTAAAGCTGGTCTATCCGCAGGCCGGGGCGGACCCGGCCGACTTCGAGAGGCTCTCCTTCCGGCATTTTTTCCTGCAGCCGATGGACGGTCCGGAGCGCGAGGCCAACACCCGGCTTGCGCTGCGCTACTGCCTCGACCACCCGCGCTGGCGATTAAGTCTGCAAACTCACAAGATTCTCGGTATTCCGTGATCGAACCTCAAAAAAGCTCTCGAACCCGCCCCCCTTTCATTCCTATGGGGTTCCACGGTTTTTCATCCGCCTGCACGCCAGATTCTGGTTACTTGGCGCAAAATCCTGCCTCGCGAAGAGATGTTAAAGCCAAATAACGGTTAAAATCGTCTGTACAGTAGGCAGAGTTGCCTTTAACAGCTGCCTGAACTGCTCTTCACCCGTCAGCACGGCAGCGTCTCGCCTCGCCGGACCGGTTGATGAGGCATGGACTCCGCAGGATGATGATAAAAAGACCTAGTTTGCTGCCCGTTTGGTTTCTCTTCGCCGCTGCAGCCGCATTGCTGCCTCCCGCGACGCTCCTGAGCGCCCAGGACAAACCTGCCTCGCCCGCGCAGGCCAACCCGGCCCCGTCTGGAGCTCCCCTGGCCAGCCCGATCCAGATTGCGCCAGTCGCCCCAACTGAGCCCGGGAAGTCTGCCCCCCAGGCGCCGGATCGCGCCCAGGCCTACTATCACCTTGCGCTGGCCAATACCTACGAGGAAGAGGCCGTCTCGCAGGGTCGGCCGGAGATGGTGACCCGGGCCATCGAAGAGTACAAGTTGGCGATCAACGCCGATCCCGCTTCGCCGCAGCTGAGCAATTCGCTGGCCGATCTCTATTTCCGCGCCGGCCGCTCGCGTGAGGCCGAGAGCACGGCGCGTGCGTTGCTCAATAACACCCCGAACGATATAGATGCGCGCCGGCTGCTCGGCAAGATCTACCTGCGTCAGCTCAGTGACGGTCAAGGTCCGTCCCTCTCAACCGCTCATCCCAACGAGGCGCTCGACAAGGCGATCGGCGAGTTCGAGAAGATCGTCGCTCTCGATCCCAACAGCGTCGAGGACCGCATGGTCCTCGGCCAGCTTTACACCGTCAAACACCTGGCCCCCAAAGCCGAGGAGCAGTTCAAGATCGCGCAGGGGCTCGATCCCGACTCCGAAGACGTGGTGCTCAATCTGGCGCGCCTCTATGCCGAGAGCGGCGACATCGAGCATGAGGCCAAAGTCATCGAGGCCGTTCCGGTCGACGACCGGTCCACCAAGATGGAGGATGCGCTGGGCGCGGCCTATCAGCAGTTGAAGAGGCCCAAGGACGCGATCGCGGCCTTTCAACGCGCCGTCGACATGGACCCGGAAGACACCGACGCTCGCGATGCGCTTGCCCAGGCCCTGCTCAACGACGACCAGCTCGATGAGGCGCTCAAGCAGTACAAAGATCTGGCAGATGCCGATCCTGAGAACGCCGGAGCGCTCGTTCACATTGGAGATATCCAGCGCCGGCAGGGTAAGTACGAGGATGCGCTTGCGACCATCCGCAAGGCGCGCAAGTTGTCCCCCGATGACCTCGACGCGGGCTACAACGAAGGTCTGCTCCTCGACGTGCTGGGACACTTCGACGAGTCAGCGCAGGTCTACGAGAAGATGGTGGACCTGACTTCACACGCCAACGGCGCCTATACCTCCGATGAAAAGAGCAACCGCGGCATCTTTCTGGAACGGCTGGGGACGGTCTATCACGAGCAGAACAAAACCCCCGAAGCCATCGCGGCCTACCAGAAGATGATCGATATGGGCGGCGACACGGCCGTACGCGGCTACCAGTATCAGGTCGATACCTATCGTGACGCCAAGCAGTACGACAAGGCCGTCGAGATTGCGCGCAAAGCGGTTGAGGCCGACCCGAAGAATCGTGACCTGAAGCTGATGCTGGCCAGCGAACTGGGCGATCTGGCCAAGACCGATGAGGGCCTGGCGCTGGCCAAGGGACTGCTCGCCAACACTCCCGACGACCGCCAGATTTGGCTGGCGCTAGGGCAGATGTGCGTCCGCGCCCGCCGCTGGAAAGAGGCCGAGGATGCCTTCAGCAAGGCCGATCCGCTGACAATCAAAAAGGAGGACCGCACCTACCTCTTCTTCCTTAAAGGCGAGCTTGCCGAGCGCCAGAAGCACTACGAGCCCGCCGAGCAGTACTTCCGCCAGGCGCTGGATCTGGAGCCGGATAGCGCGATGACTCTCAACTACCTGGGCTACATGCTGGCCGACAAGGGCATTCGCCTGCCAGAGGCCCTGGAGATGATTCGCAAGGCCGTGAAAGAGGAGCCGATGAATGGCGCCTACCTTGACTCGCTCGGCTGGGTCTACTACAAGATGGGCGATTATGAACTGGCCGAGGAGAATCTGCGCCAGGCAGTCGAGCGCGACCAGTCCGATCCCACCGTCCACGATCACCTGGGCGACCTCTACGAGAAGACGGGCCGCATTCGTCTCGCCGCCGCGCAGTGGCAACTGTCTCTGACGCAGTTTGCCAGGTCCGCGCCCGCCGACGTGGAGCAGGCTGAGGTAAACAAGGTGCAGAAAAAGCTGGACACTGCCCGCTTTAGACTGGCCAAACAAGAGAACGCGACTGGGCAGACCAAGCCGGAGTAGAGCGCGGCAGCTATCGGTCACTCGATACGACGGGGCTGTTCCCATGAAAGGGCAGTCGTTTCTCTTGCAGGGAACGCCGTGGCTTGGTGAGGTGGATCACCTCGCTGGCAGATCTCTCGAAACCCCGAAGGAATCATCTGAGAACTTGTAAGCTGGGCAAGCAGAACTTGCGGCGAAATCACGGAGTCGCGGTGTAGAATTCCGTCTTACAGAAAAAGAACGTCTAGCGAGGGATCACAGCATGACGAACGAAGAACGCAAGCACGGGAAAGCAGTCAAGAAGATCGAGACTGCCGTCAGAAAAGCTGTAGCCAAAGGCGTCGGCAAAAAGGCAATCGAAGACGCCGTAGGGCGGACAATCGCCGAAGCCGCGGGAAACGTCGCGGCAAACAAAGTGGCAGCGAAGAAGAAGACGGCCCCAAAAACTCCCAGCAACAAAGCGGCCGCCAAGAAGGCTCCAGCGAAGAAGGCGGTCGTCAAGAAAGCTCCCAAGAAAAAGGCTGTCGCCCAAAAACCCGCTGTCGAAAAGCCTGTCGTCAAGAAGGCTCCCAAAAAGAAGGCTGTCATCACCGAGGCTCCGGTTGAAGAGGCATTCTTCAACGAAGCTCCCGCTGAGGAACCGGTCGCCGAGCCGATTTGAGCGAGGATTCGCTTCCCATCGCGGCGAGGAGCAAAGCCTTCGCCTTGCATCAAGGGTTGTCGGCTCTTGAAAGCAGCGCTCCGTTTGTGGCTCCCAAGCCATGCATCGTAAAGTGTGAGCAATGACCGGACCGGACCTCAAGCCTCCCTTCGCGTCGCTCGCAGGAATTGCCGTTCGCGCCGACGGTGACCTCGCTCGCCGCGCCCACCCCGAGCCGCCTCATCCCTATCGCTCGCCCTTTGCCCGCGATGGCGCGCGGATACTGCATGCCCGAGCCTTTCGGCGGCTGGCAGGCAAGACGCAGGTATTCGCCCGTCTTCCCGGCGACGCCCCCTCCGATCACTTTCGCAGCCGCCTGACTCACACCTTGGAAGTAACCCAAATCGCTCGAACCCTGGCACGAACGCTCGATCTGAACGAGGAACTGGCCGAGGCGCTGGCGCTGGCGCATGACATCGGTCACCCACCCTTTGGCCACGCCGGCGAAAAGGCCCTCGACCAGTGCCTGCGCGGCTTCGGCTTGGGCTTCGACCACAATCTGCACGCTCTGCGCATTGTGAGCTGGTTTGAAGAGCGCTACGCCTCTTTTCGCGGCCTGAACCTGACCCTCGGAGTGCGCGAAGGCATCGTCAAGCACTCCCACGACTACTCCGCCGCGACGCATCCTGAGCTGGCCGAGTACTTCCTCGATCGCCTCCCTCCCCTTGAAGCCCAACTAATCGATCTGGCCGACGAAATCGCCTACACTACGGCAGACCTCGACGACGGTCTCGACTCGGGCATTCTTTCGCTCGAACAAGTGCGCGGTGGCGTAGTGCTCTTCCGCAGCTTCCACGACGCCGTGCTTCAGGACTACCCCGTCGCGCCAGCTAAACTCGCCATCTATGAAACCCTCAAGCGCATCCTCAATGCGCTGGTCACCGATCTGATGCAGGAGACCAGCCGTGAGGTGGCCGGTCTGGGCGCGGCAACTCTAGAAGATATTCGCAGCGCACCCCGGCGGCTTGCGGCCCTGAGCCCTGAGATGGAAACCGCGCGCGCCCGAGCCAAAGAGTTCCTCTATGCCAACCTTTACAACTCCCCCGGCATCGAGGAGGCGCATGCCCACGCCACCGAGGTCGTCCAAGGTCTATTTGCCGCGCTCATCGCCGACCCCGCGCTGCTTCCTGAGGATCACCGGGCGCAGATCGAAGACCAGGGTCTCGCCCGCACCGTCGCAGACTACATCGCCGGCATGACCGACAGTTATATCGAGCAGGCCTGGCGGCGATGCTGCGGCTGATCCGGTAAAGTGAATCAAAGCGATGAGTGAGAACCGGTCCATCGATCTGCACAACTGTACGGTTGCCCAGGCGATCCGCGAGTTTGTGCGCTTCTACAACTCCTGCGTGCGCAGCGGCTATCGTGGGCGGGTCGAGGTCATCCACGGCTATGGGTCGACAGGAAGCGGCGGAGTCATCCGTGACGAGCTGCGCCGGTACCTCAAAGCCCACGACGAGATCTTCGGGGAGTTCCTCGCCGGGGAGAGCCTGCGAAACCCTGGAGTCACGGTTCTCTATCCAGGAGAGAAGCAGGCGGCGATGCCGATGGAATCGGGGGCAAACTACACACGCACGCAAAGCAACTGGCCATCGGCTGCCAAGCCCAAACGAAGATCAAGGTAACGTCTTCCCATCCCGGGCGCCGTTCCCACGGTGCGTCGTTTGCACACCTCTGTAATGGCTTTGAGGCGCTCGGAACGGGCAGAATCCATCGAGGCAGGTTGTAGTCTAATTAATGTGGAGATTCGCCTGACCAAATTCCCTTCTTATCTCGCTGCGCTGGCCATGAGCGCGGCGATGGTTTCCGTGCTCGCGCCTGCGCAGCCCCCGCTTGACATATCTCAAGCCTCGGTTGGACCTCCGAAGGGCGGTGGATTCTTTCCGTTGAGCGAAGTGCATCGCGGCCTGATCGGAACGGCCTGGACAGTCTTCACCGGCAGCCAGCCCGAGCCGATGCAGGTGGAGATTCTTGGCGTGCTGCGCGGAGCCCGCGGACCCGGCCACGATATGATTCTGGCCCAGTTACATGGCGCGAAGCCCGAATACACGGGCGTGGTAGCCGGCATGAGCGGCAGCCCGGTTTACATTGGCAACAGGCTGCTCGGCTCACTCTCCTACCGCATCGGGCAGTTCAGCAAGGACCCAATCGCCGGCATCACGCCGATCGAACAGATGCTCGAGGTCAGAGATCTGCCAGCGGAAACCACTCAGGTAGCCGAGATCGGCCGCACAACCGGGCCGCTCTCGCAAAGCCCCTCCACCGGGACTATGCAGGCCATGGAGACTCCTCTGGTGATGAGCGGCTTCCATCCGGAGGCAGTCCGGCTTTGGCAGCAGAAGATGGCAGGGACCGGCCTGGAGATGGTCGCAGCCGGCGGCATGAGCGGCACTTCCGAATCCGACGCCAAGACGACCCTCTCCGCCGAGGCGATTGCCAGCGTGATTCCGGGCTCGGCGGTGAGCGCGGAGTTGGTGCGCGGTGACGTTGAGATCGCGGCCACCTGCACGGTAACGTACGTCGATCCCAAGCAGCTTCTGGCCTGCGGTCATCCCATTCTGCAGGCTGGCCCGGTTTCGCTGCCGATGACCACGGCCGAGGTCGTCGCCACGTTGGCTTCGCCCCTCAACGCCTTCAAAATCATCAACACCGGGGCTACCATCGGAGCCTTCAGCGAGGACCGCGATGCCGCCATTCGCGGCGTCTTCGGGGCTCAGGCCCGCATGATTCCGGTGCATATCCGTGTCCATGAGGCCCAAACCGGGACCGGCGTCGAGCCCGCTTCGCCGGCCAACGATCGCAAGCTCAACGTCGAGGTGGTCGATCTGCCCGCAATCACTCCGCAGGCCGTGCTGGTCGCCTTGTTTGAATCTCTGCTCGAGTCCAACAGCAACACGGCAGAGACCAGCTACCACCTTACGGGCACCGTCAATCTCGTAGGCTACTCGCCCTCGCCTCTCGACCTGTGGGCCCCGGCCGGCGATTCGCTGCCCGCGCCCATGGTCACAGCGCTGATGGCCGGGGAACAGTTTGCTCGCATCTACTCGAACGGAAGCCGCCGCGGCGCTGTGCGTTCGGTCGACATCGACGTGGAGGCGATTCCGCGGCGGGTCGGCGTTGAGTTGGAGATGGCCCGGCTGGCTTCGAGCAGCATCGTTCACGCCGGCGATACCGTGCTCGTTGAGGCGACTCTCAGACCGTGGCGGCAACCGGAGCGCAACCTTCGCATTGCCGTGAAGCTCCCCTCACGGCTGGAAGCGGGGACCCTGAGGCTCCTCGTCTCGGATGCCGGGACGCTCGACCGGACTCTGGACCAGCCAAAGCAGCAGAGTCACGCACCGGACCTCGATACGGCACTGGCCGAGGCGCGGCAACGCCACCCGGCCGACCGCATCTATATCAGCTTGCTGGTGCCCGAAACCCAGGCGGGCATGGAGGGCCAGACCCTCTCAAGTCTCCCGCTTTCAATGGCAAACGCGCTGGAGCCGCTGCGCGCTGCCCAGGATGCGAGCCTCAACGGGGAGTCGGCCGAGTTGGAAGCCGATGCTCCCGCCGGCGGAGTGCTGACCGGTTTTCAGGTGCTCAACCTGCGCATAGAACCTGGCGGCGGTTTAGACTAGGTGAGGCGGGGGAGAGTTTCAACCCAACATTCCAGGACGGATCCTTCGCGATCAACCCGTCCTGATCGATCCACTTCAGCGAGGATTCGGGACTTATCATGAGCGTTATTCAAGGACTTGCAGCGCATGCGGCAGGGGCTGAACTGTTGCCTTTCAAGTACGACCCGGGGGAATTAGGACTCGAGGAGGTGGAGATCGCCATCTCCCACTGCGGAGTCTGTCACAGCGACCTTCATCTGATCGCAAACGACTGGGGAATCAGCCAGTATCCATTCATTCCAGGCCATGAGGTGGTGGGCAAGGTGACCGCCATTGGAAGCGAGGTCCGGTCCCTGGAGGTGGGCCAGCGCGTTGGCCTGGGCTGGCAATCGAACTCCTGTGGGATCTGCGAGTGGTGCACCCAGGGTATGGAGAACCTCTGCCCGGCCGCCGAGGGGACGTGCGTCCATCGCCACGGCGGCTACGCCGACCGGGTTCGCGCCAATGCACGTTTTGTGATTCCGATTCCCGAGGCCCTCGCCAGCGAGCAAACTGCTCCGCTCTTTTGCGGCGGCATCACGGTCTACAACCCGATGAGGACCCATGGAGTGAACCCGTCTTCGCGTGTCGGCATCGTCGGCATCGGCGGCCTCGGCCACCTGGCAATCCAGTTTGCCAGGGTCTTCGGCGCGGAGGTCACGGCTTTCTCCACCTCGACCGCGAAGGAAGAGGAGGCACACGAGCTGGGAGCGCACCACTTCGTGAACACCCGTGAATCCAAGGCCATGAAGGAAGCCGCCGGCACGATGGACTTTGTCTTGAGCACCATCAACGCCGATCAGGACTGGGGCGTCTACGTGCAGACATTGAGACCCACCGGCACCTTGTGCTTTGTGGGAGTTCCTCCGTCGCCCGTGAGCGTTCACGCCTTCCCGCTGATCTCCGGCCTCCGCTCCATCAGCGGCAACCCGACCGGAAGCCCCCACCGGCTCAAGGAGATGCTCGATGTAGCGGCGCGCCACGGAGTCGCAGCCAGGACCGAGGCCTTCCCGATGTCCCAGGCCAATGCGGCCATCGACAAGGTGAAAAAGAGCAAGGTGCGCTACCGGGCCGTGCTGGCGAACTAGTTTGGAAGACGATTTTTCGGCGGAAAGGCCGCTTTGCCGGACAATTCAGCGGCAGAGCGGCCCTTGCTACAGAGTGACAAAACTTCCCCTTGTCGACCGCAACTAATTTGCCGGATAGCTGTCTGAGATAACAGAGGCCGGCCGAGGGCGGCAAAAGCCCGAGGGTCGGCAGTGCCGAGTATTCAATCCGTTTTCGGATCCCGATGAATTGCAAGCCGGTCGGGCGGCACGAGGAGGGATTTATGCGCACCATGCGGCTCGTTCTCGTTGCAACTCTACTGGCACTCCCGTTGACAACGACGGCGATCGCCCAGGACAACCAGTACGACAACCAACAGCAGTACGACAACCAATACGGCGGCGACGTGGGCGTCGGTCCGGCGGTGGCTCCCGCGCCTGAGGTTTACGCGCCTCCTGTTTGTCCGTGGGGCTATTACGCTTACTACCCCTACGCCTGCGCCCCTTACGGCTACTACGGTCCCGACTGGTTCTATGGCGGCGTCTTTATCGGTGTCGGCCCCTGGTACGGATGGGGATGGGGCTGGAGACACGGCTGGGGCGGTTGGGGACACGGCTACGGTTTCAGAGGCGGATACGGATATCGCGGCGGCTTCGCTGGACGCGGAGTCTACGGTGGGCGTCCGGGCTACGGCGCCGGCTTCCGGGGCGGAGTACCCGGCGGTGGAGCACGCGGCTTTAGCGGAGGACATGCCTCTGCAGCTCCGAGAGGTGGTGGCGGGGGCGGGAGCTTCCACGGTGGTGGCGGAGGCGGCTTCCACGGCGGCGGCGGTGGCCACGGTGGCGGCGGACACCGGTAAGAACAGCTGAAAGTTCTTCAGCAAAAAGCCCGTCTGCTCCGGCAGGCGGGCTTTTTGTTGGCTGAATGTAGCGCCGGTCTCCAGACCGGCTGTCGCGTGGCCTCCTGCCCACGCCGATTCTCCAGCGACAAGGAAGATTACTGCCCCGCCAACTCTGCCAGCCGATTGGCGATGCGCTGGGCTGCGTCGGGATGAGCCTGCGTGCGGGCGGCCGTGCCCATCGCAGCCAGCCGATCTGGCGAGGCTAAAAGGTCAGTCAGTGAGGCCAGCAGCTTGCCCGGAATCTCCAGTTCGGTCTCATCGAGCAGAAACGCCGCACCAGCCTTGACCATCTCCTCGGCATTGCGGCGCTGGTGGTCGTCGGCGGCGGCGGCAAAGGGCACGAGCAGCGCCGGCTTTCCCGCGGCGGCAAGCTCAGCTACCGTCGACGCACCGCTTCGCGCCATCACCAAATTGGCTCGGGAAAAACGCACCGGCATGTCGCCAAGAAAAGCACTGACCTGCCAGCGAACGGGGTCGGCTCCGGTGGCGGCAAAGGCGGCCTGGGTTGTCTCGGCATGGCGCGCGCCGCTCTGGTGGAGAATGGTGAGTCCTGGCACTGCACGCAGTAGATCCTTGAGGATTTTTGGCAGATTGACATTGAAGAGCCGCGCCCCCTGCGAGCCGCCGAAGACGAGCAGGTGAGGCGAGGCACAGGCGGGCGGCGGGGCGAGCTTGAAGAATTCCGGACGAACCGGGATGCCAGTGACCTCGGCGTTCTGAAACCATTTGGCGGCCGAGGCAAAGTTCACCGCTGCTGCCTGAACACGCTTTCCGACCAAGCGATTGGCGAGGCCGGGCATGGCGTTGGGCTCGAAGGCCATGGCGGGGATTTTGAGCTGCAGGGCCGCAGCCATCGCCGGTCCTGAGGCGTATCCGCCTACGCCGAAGACGACGTTGGGCTGGAACTCGCGGATCAGCTTGCGGCATGCGAAGATGCTGCGAGGCAAGTCCATCAGCGTACGCAGGCGCGTGACGAGGGAGACGTTTTTGAGCTGGCCGACATCGACGAGTTTCAGATTGAAGCCAGCCTCGGGGACCAGGCGGGACTCCATACCGCGCGCGGTGCCGACAAATAGCAGTTCGGCTGCGTGGTGGGCGGCGAGCTCGCGAGCCACGGCCAGCGCTGGAATAATGTGGCCTCCGGTGCCGCCACCGGCGATCAGGATTCGCAACTTCACCAACCTCTTTCACTTAATCCAAAGAAGGGCTTACCTCCGTATAGGGAGGCTCCTCTGTATCATCCACGAATCGCACTTGATCCAATGAAAACTGAATGCCTGCGTTGCATTCATCGCATGTATCCGGGTTTATTCCCCTGGTATCTTGCGACGAGCACAGCGCGCAGGTCCGCGTCTGTTGCGGAGGGCGCAAGGATTTCCTTACCCAGACGATGCACATGTACTCCGTTTTTGGTATTTGGACAGGTTATTCCGTACATTCTTGGAATGGGTTCATCGGGCATTTCTTTATCCTCTCCAATCGGCTGAGATTAAAGCCAGACAGAGCATAGCACCCGTTCTGGCATACTGCAACGACTACAAGTGGCCCTCATTCCGCGCGATCGACTACACTACTACATTATTGGACAATGAGGGGAATCGTGGCGCAAAAGGGATGGTTAGAAAGTTTGCTCCCAACGTGGGCTTGGTTCGTCTTACTTGCGATTTGCGTAGGTATTGCGGTGATCGTCGGAAAAGCGCTGCATCCTAACGCGGATCAGGTAAATCGGCCCTCCCTTACAATCACTGCTTATCTCTGTGATCTGGATTCTTACCGCCGCGAGATGATCCGCCAAGGAATTGAAGATGTTGATGAACATGGCGGTGACAAATTTGATGAAGAAGCTGCCAGAAAGAGAATTCTAGCCGAATCCGACACTGAGCTTGATCTTGAACGGCGGCGCGATCTGGCCTTCACAAGAAATACCTATCGGAATTCTGGCGATGCGAGAGAAGTCTGTCCGGGGCAATGAAAAGCTCCCTTGATATAGGTGAGCGACTCGGGCAAATTAGGACGTTACCCTTTTCCCTGTTCCCTAGTCCCTGCCTTAATCCACTTTTCTGCTGATGTTAAGCAGCACGCCTACACTCGCCAGCGTCACGAAAAGCGAAGTTCCTCCCGAAGAGATCAGCGGCAGCGGAATGCCCTTGGTCGGCAGCAGCGAGAGCACCACGCTCATGTTGAAGAAGGCCTGAAGGACCAGCGCCGTTGTAATTCCAAAAGCAGTGAGGCGCGCGAAGGGGTCTTGCGAGCGGAAGACGGTTCGGAATCCGCGAAAGGCAAAGACCGTAAAGAGCAGCAGCACGACGATCGAACCGATCAGCCCCCACTCCTCGGCGATGTTGGCAAAGATGAAGTCGGTGTGAGCCTCGGGCAAAAAGAAAAGCTTCTGCACGCCCTCCATGTAGCCTCGGCCTGTCATGCCCCCGGTGCCGACGGCTATGAGCGACTGGCAGACGTGATAGGCCGCGCCGCCTGCGTCCTTCGCGTCGCAGTTGGGATGGAGGAAGACCAGCACGCGCTTCAATCGCCAGGGAACGAAGATGAGCATCCCGATGAGAACGGGCAGCGCCACGCCTACAAGGCCTGCCAGATACTTCCAGTTCAGACCGGCGAGAAAAAGCATCATGACGGTGACGCCCGCGAGGACAAGCGCGGTCCCGAGATCGGGCTGAACAAGAACCAGCACAATAAAAAATGCAGGAATGACAAGGGTGCGGAAGAGCGTGCTCTTCCAGTCGTTGATCGAGTCGAGGCGCGTCGAGAGAAACCAGGCCAGAAAGACGACCAGCACCGGCTTGGCAATCTCAGACGGCTGAATGGTGAAGAAACCGCCAAAGCGAATCCAGCGGTGAGTGTTGTGCGAGCCCGGCATGAAGAAGACCAGCACCAGCAGAAATGTCGTCACGCAAAGCGCGGGGTAGATGAAGCGCGGCGACTTGTAAAGGTTATAGTCGATGCGCGAGAGCACGAGCAGGAAGACCACCCCAAGCACCGCCCAGATGGCCTGCTTGCCGACGAAGGTGTAAGGGGAGTGATACCTCTCCTGCGCCACGATGGCCGAGGCGGAGAAGACCATCGCCAGCCCGACCACGATCAGCAGCAGGGTGACGAAGAAGAGCCACTTGTCTCCACCGACGCGCTTCGCCATCGCTCCTCAGTCCTGAAGATCCTTCACGAGTTGTTTAAAGACGCGCCCGCGTTGCTCGTAGTTCTCAAACTGGTCGAAGCTGGAACAGGCGGGAGCGAGCAGCACGATCTCGCCGGGACGCGCGGCGGAGGCGGCGACATGGACGGCCTTGTCCAGAGTTTCGCAGGAGTGGATGGAGACCACGCCGCGCAGGTGCGACTCGATCTTGGCGGCTGCCGAGCCGATGGTGTAGACGGCGCTGGCCCGCTCGCGCAGCAACTCCGAGAGCTCGGTGTAGTCGGAGCCCTTGTCTTTGCCGCCGAGAATGAGGTGAATGCCGCCACTGAAGGCGGCTACAGCTTTGGCTGTGGCGTCGACGTTGGTGGCTTTTGAATCGTTGTAGAACTCGACTCCGTGGCGAGTGGCGACGTATTCGAGACGATGCTCGACGGCACGAAAATTTTCAATCGCCCGGCGAATCACATCGGCGGGCACGCCGGCCAGCCGGGCGGCGCAGACCGCAGCCAGCACATTTTCGACGTTGTGGGTCCCCTTGAGAGGGATTGCTCTCGCGGGAATAATCTTTTCGGCGGCCGCATTCTCAGCCCCGCGGTAGACTACAAAGCCCTGTTCCAGAAAGGCTCCCCGCGTCACTGAGTGCTCGATCGAAAACCAATAGACCTTGGCGCTCGAGCGATGGGCGGCATCGGCGGCGCGCGTATTGTCGGCGTTCAGCACCAGGCAGTCCTCGGCGGTCTGCCGGGCAAAGATGCGCTCCTTAGCCGCGGAATAGTTTTCAAAGCTGCCGTGCCGGTCAAGATGGTCGGGAGTGATGTTGAGAATGACGGCGATCTGGGGATGAAACTCCACGGTGCTCTCAAGCTGGAAGCTGGAGACCTCGAGGACTGACCAGCTTTCATCCGTGCTTTGGTCGATGAGGGAGATGACCGGGACACCGATGTTGCCGCCAACCAGCGTCGGCAGGCCGGAGGCTTCGAGGATCTCGCCGAGCAGCGTGGTGGTGGTCGTCTTGCCGTTGGAGCCGGTAACCGCGAGCGTATGGCCTTTGAGGAAGCGCGCAGCCAATTCCAGTTCGCCGATCACCGGCAGGCCGAAGCTCTTGACCTGCGCCAGTTCGGGGGTATCGAGCGGCACGCCGGGCGAAACGACGATCAGATCCTGACGGCGAAAGGTGAGCAGGCCGTGGCCGCCGGCCTCAACCATGATGCCGGCCTCGATCAACGCGGGGATTTCCTTTGCCAATTGGTCGGCCGAGCGAACGTCGGAGACCGTGACCTGCGCGCCGCGCCGGCGCAGAAACAACGCCGCCGCCAGGCCGGATTTACCCAGGCCGACGACCAGAACTTTTTTGCCTTTGAGTTCCAACATCGAGTCTTTTCCTCAGGCTTCCGGGGATATTCTTATTGTGCATCGCGGAACCGCCGCGCGGGATCTCTCTTAACGGAGTTTTAGCGTTGTGAGAGCAAACAATGCAAACACCAATGCGCCGATCCAGAAGCGGACGATGACCTTCGACTCCTGCCAGCCCAGTTGTTCGAAGTGATGATGCAGAGGCGCCATCTTAAAAATGCGCTTCTTGTTCCGGAATTTGTAACTGCCAACCTGCAGCACCACCGAGACCGCTTCGAGGATGAAGATGCCGCCGATAAAGGGCAGCAGCAGCTCCTGGCGAATGATAATCGCAACCGTGCCGATGGCCCCGCCCAGCGCTAATGATCCCACATCGCCCATGAAGACCTCGGCCGGGTGGGCGTTATACCAGAGAAATCCGATGGAGGCGCCGACCATGGAGCCGCAGAACACAGTGAGCTCGCCGACCATGGGCATACGCTGGAGTTCGAGGTAGTCGGCGAAGACCACGTGGCCGCTGACGTAAGTGAGCACAGCCAGCGCACCGGCGGCAATGATGGTGCAACCAATCGCCAGGCCGTCAAGCCCATCGGTCAAGTTCACGGCATTCGACGAACCCATCAACACGAAGATGATGAAAGCAACGAAGGGCAAGAAAGCAAGCAGGCCCATGTGGGGAATGGAACCAAGCCAGTGCCATTCGAGATCAGGCCGCCAGCTCTTGATAAACGGTACGGTCAACTGCGTTGAAAAGAGCTTGAACTGCTGCAGAACGACCAGCGCAATCGCGACCGCTGCTCCGGCCAACCCCTGATAGAGCAGCTTGGCGCGTGCCGTCAGGCCCAGGCTGCGCTTCTGAACGACCTTGATGTAGTCGTCGGCAAAACCGATGGCCCCGAAGGCGAATGTGGATGCAACCGTGATCCAGACAAATGGATTGCCGGGGTCGGACCAGAGCACCGTCGGCAGCAGAATCGCAATCCCGATGAGCACGCCGCCCATCGTTGGCGTCCCTGTCTTCTTCAGATGCGTCTGCGGTCCGTCGTCGCGCACATACTGGCCGATCTGAAATTCGCGCAGCTTTTGAATGACCCAAGGCCCGATGAAAAGCGCGATCAAAAGAGCCGTGAGAGAGGCAAACGCAGTCCGGAAGGTGAGGTACCGGAAGATGCGGAAGGGGTGAAAAAACGGAAAGAGCTTTTCGTAGAGCAGCCAGTAAAGCAAGTGGTCTCCAAAGCCGGCGTCGGGCGTGTTTGAAGTTGATTTTACTAGGCCCGGGCGCGATGCGCATGGGAAACGGACAGCGGTCTGGCGACTCCAGCGGGAAACACGCATCGAATCCGCGGCCGGCGGAATCCAATCATCGGGACTTGGACCGAGGGAGATTTTCATGGCCACACTGGAGGTTGGTTTCCTGCAGGGGCAACTGGAAGAGCGCAAGCGCAGACTGGAAGCTGCAGTCGCCTCCGCGCCGGCAAACTCCGGCCTGGCCAGCCTGTTGCGCGAAGTCGATTCGGCTTTGAACCGCATGGCCGAAGGCACCTACGGCATCTGTCTGAAGTGCCACGACACAGTCGAGCAGGACCGCTTGCTCGCCGATCCATTGGTCCAGTACTGCCTCGACCACTTGAACCAACTGGAGCTAGCCGCGCTGCAGCGCGATCTCGACCTGGCTTCGGAGATGCAGCGCAACCTGCTGCCGCAAAAGGGCCTGCGCGTGGGCGGCTGGGAGACCAGCTACCACTTCGCCCCGGTCGGCCCCGTCAGTGGAGACTACTGCGACCTGATCCCCTCCGATGGGCACCTGCTTTTCCTGTTGGGAGATGTCTCCGGCAAGGGCGTGGCCGCCTCGATGCTGATGGCCCAGCTTCACGCCTTGTTCCGCAGCCTGAGCCAGATGTCGCTGCCGCTCGGCCAGATTGTCACCCAGGTCAACCGCTTCTTCTGCGAAAGTGTGCTGGCCGGCCAATACGCCACGCTGGTGTGCGGAATGGCCAAGCCGACCGGGGAGGTGGAGATTCACAATGCCGGCCACTGCCCGGCAATCGTCGTTGGGCGCGGAGGCGTGCTTCGGATTGAATCGACAGGTTTGCCGCTCGGCATGTTCCTCGAAACGGAGTTCTCCGCAACGCGAGTGCAACTGGAAACCGGTGACATGCTCTTCCTTTACACCGACGGTTTCTCTGAAGCCAGCAACCTGAGCGATGAGTACGGCGTGGACCGCGTGATCAGGTTGGTGCGCCGGCAGGCTGGGCGGCAACCTGCCGAGCTGATCGCCGCCTGCCTTGACGATGTGCGGACATTTACCAACGGGGGCCCGAACTTCGACGATATGACTGTACTGGCCCTCCGGCGCTGCGACTAGGCTTCCGTCAACCTGCCGCCACGAGATTCACTCCGCCTTCGACAGCTTGCTCAACGCTTCGATCGTGCGCTCCAGATGTACTCCACGAGAGCCCTTGACCAGCACAACATCGCCAGGCTGCAAATTCACCAGGAGCCAACGGCCGGCCGCTTCGGCATCCGGCAAAAACAACGCCGCGACACCGCCGGTACATGCGGCCGAAGCCAGATGCACAGCATTGCCCTGAACACCGGCAACCAGGTCGATCCCGGCTTCGGATGCGGCTTTGCCACAGGCAGTATGCAGCGCGGGTCCATGTTCGCCCATCTCGAGCATCTCTCCGGCTACAAGAATCCGCCGCCGCGCGGGTCGCGCAGCCAGAGTGCGAATCATCGAGCGAAGCGCTTCGGGGTTGGAGTTGTAGCAGTCATTCAAAATCGTAGCTCCGCCGACCTCAAGCACCTCACCGCGTTTGTCGCCCGCGCTGAGCGCCGTGAGCGCGGCGACGGCCGCATCCAGATCGACGCCCGCCTCGAGCGCAACAGCGAGACCGGCCAGGATATTCGAGGCATTGTGCGCGCCGAGCAGATTGAGCGTGAGTTCGCCGTCGCGCTCGCCGGCCCGATAGCGCACATGCAGCCCGGCAAGGTCTTCGCTGACCTCCACTAGCTGAGGATCGGCACATGGTCCGGCGCCAAAGTAGACCGTACGTCCGGGAAAGTCGCGGCCAAACTGGGATACATAGGGGTCATCGCAATTGAGAAAGGCCACGCCATTCGCCGGCAGAGCCTCGATCAACTCGAACTTCGCGCGGGCAATGCCGGCCTGTCCGTCAGCAAAGTTCTCGATGTGCGCGGTGCCCACATTGGTGACCACGCCCCAGTCAGGCGACGCAATCCGCGCCAGCGTTGCGATCTCGCCGGAGTGGTTCATGCCCATTTCGACGACCGCAACTTCGTGTTCGGGATGAAGACGAAGCAGTTGCAGAGGAAGCCCAAAAGCATTATTGAGATTGCCCTGCGATTTTAGGACGTTAAACTTCGCGCCCAGAGCCGCGGCAATCGCCTCCTTGGTCGTGGTCTTTCCTGCTGAGCCGGTAACAGCCACCACGCGCTTGCCCCATCTGCGCCGCAGATGCGCGGCCAGGGCCTGCAGCGCAAGGAGCGGATCTTCAGCGATCAGCAGCGGCACAGCCAAAACAACATCGGGAAGAGTGGCCGCGCGCGCGCGCGAAACCACCGCAGCCACAGCTCCACGGGCGAGCGCGGCAGCGATGAAGTCATGGCCGTCAAGCCGATCTCCGCGCACCGCAAAAAACAGTTCGCCCGAGCCCACCGTGCGCGAATCGATCGAGTAGCCGGAGACTACCAGCGCCCCGGCGTTAGGAACATTCGCCGGAGCCTCAAGGACGGCGCTTGCGCCGATTGCCGCCTCTGCCAAGGTGAGCTTCATTGCTCTCTACCATATCCTATTTTGGATCCCATTTCGCCGAGCGCCGAAAGAGCAACTTCAACATCGTCGAATGGGATGGGGCCCGAAGCAAGAATCTGTTCTTTCTCGTGTCCTTTGCCGGCCAGAAGAACCACGTCTCCGGGCCGCGCTTCACCGAGCGCAAGGCGAATCGCCGCGGCTCGATCCGGCTCGATTGTGTACCGAGTGCCGGTCGTTTTCAACGCGGGCTCAACCTCGGCAAGAATGGCACGCGGCTCCTCGGAACGCGGATTGTCGCTCGTCGCAACCACAAACTCGCTTCCCTCACCCGCCGCCTGACCCATCTTGGGCCGCTTCGTGCGGTCGCGGTCACCGCCGCAGCCGAAGAGCGTGATGACGCGGCCACCGGAGGCTCCGGTGATCTGACGGGCAAGAGCGGTCAGATTGCGCAGCGCATCGTCGGTGTGCGCGTAGTCGACGATCACCGTGAAGGGCTGGCCCGCATCGACGGATTGAAAGCGGCCAGGAACCGGTTGAAGACGCGGAACAGACTTGACCAGATCTGCAAATCGAACGCCGCGCGCATGAGCAGCCGTCAAAGCTGCTAGCAGGTTGAGTATGTTTACCTCGCCGGCCAGACGCGAATTGACCTTCGCTGCGCCTGCCGGAGTCTCAAGATCGATCGCAGCCCCCGATGGCGTGAGCCTGAAGGCAGACGCGCGCCACTCGCCCGCGCCGATTCCATACGTCCTCACGTCGGCGCCGGCCTTGCGCGCAACATCGGCAAGCTGCTCGCAGTGCGGGTCGTGAGCGTTGATCACCGCCACACGCGGAGCCGGGTAGACCGTGCCGTCAAAGAGCAGGCGCTTGGCGGCAAAGTATTTTTCCATCGTCCGGTGATAGTCCAGATGATCTCGGGTCAGATTGGTAAAGACCGCCACTTCGAAGTTGACTCCCACGGCGCGGCCCTGGTCGAGGGCGTGGCTTGAGACCTCTGTGATCAGCTCAGTAGCTCCGCGCGCGGCACCCTCGGCCATCAGTTCAAAGAGGTCGCGTGACTCAGGAGTAGTGTGCACCGACGGCCGCACCTCGCCGGCAACATGATACTCAATCGTCCCCACCAGCACGCTTTTGCGCGCCGCCGCGTTGAGCAGCGCTTCGATCAGGAAGGCGGTGGTCGTCTTGCCGTTCGTGCCGGTGATCCCAGTGGCTGCGAGCCTGCGCTCTGGATGGCCTAAGAAAGCCGCCGACGCCTGCGCCAGTGCGCGGCGTCCGTGCTCGACCTCCAGCACCGGCAAACCCGGTTCGTAGACCGAGAGATGGTCAAAGGCTTGCGGCGAGTCGGTGATGATGCCCAACGCGCCCGCGGAAATGGCCTTTTCGATATAGCGGTTGCCATCGGTCGAGCCGCCTTTCATAGCGACGAAAACCGAACCAGGCCGCACACGGCGCGAGTCGTATTCGACGCCCGTCACCGGCTCGTCAGAGTCTCCGCCCACGCCGATTGAAGTCACTGCCTCAACAAGATCTTTCCAGGTCATCACGGCTCTTATTGTAGATGCACGAAATGCCGTCGCGTGCGATCACCCGGCTTGCCGTGCAGCCATCGGGTTGTTCGTCTTCCACTGCTCGTAGAGCGTCATCAGAACGGCGTTATAGATTCGTGCGCTACTGGGCCGCTCCAAGATCGATCGCATGACACTCGAACGGGCAAGACTGTCGAAGTAAAAATCGCACCACACTCTCGCCGGGTTGCGGTCCTCGCCGATCGACGGCTCCGGAACTTCGAGAAGAACAATCTCGAACATATTCAGTTGCAGATATGCAAAGGCCTCAAGCTTTGACCGGAAGAGCAGCGACTTGTCCTTCAACTCCAGGTCGTTCGCGATGGGATGATCGTCGTAAAAGGTCCATAGCCTCGGATCCCCAATCAACTGCCGATTGATGTCCAAAAGCATCTTGTGCGCTTCCAGGTTGAGAGAGCGATCCGCCATTCTCCTCGACAGCCGGAAGGTCAGCACAAAAAAGAGAATTGAGATTAACGCCGCGAACATCGAGACAAGCGGACCGGCGATGTCTTTTAGGCTCATCTGCGCCTCCATGGCGAGATTCTAGCAAAACAAATCTTAGATTCTTGACATGCAACTAAATGGTTGCTTATTATAACGGCAATGGGCGGCGATCTCGACAAGGTCTTCAAGGCGCTTGCAGCCCCCGAACGACGGCTCCTGCTGGACAGACTGCGGGCAAAGAATGGGCAGACGCTCGGTGAGCTCTGCCGGCATCTCGACATGACCCGCCAGGCCGTGACCAAGCACCTCAAGCTCCTCGAAGAGGCCACGCTCGTCGCGACCATCTGGCGGGGCCGCGAAAAGCTGCACTATCTGAACCCCATGCCCATTCACGAAATCGCCGAACGCTGGATCGGCAAATATGAACGCGGACGCCTGCGCGCACTCGCAGAGCTCAAAACAAAATTGGAGGGAGATACCGATGGCTAAATCTCAATTCGTCTATGTAACATTCATTCGCACCACGCCCGAGAAGCTCTGGCGCGCACTGATGGAGCCCGAATTCACGCGCCAGTTCTGGATGGGTACAACTCAGGAATCGGAGTGGAAGGTCGGCTCATCATGGCGCATCGTGAAACCCAACGGCGACACCGCCGACAGCGGCGAGGTCGTGGAGATCGACCCGCCCCGCAAGCTGGTACTCAAGTGGCAAAATCACCTCTTCCCCGATCTGACCGCCGAAGGCTTCTCGCGCATGACCTACGAACTCGAACAAAAAGGTGACTCTGTCAAGCTCACCGTGACGCATGGAATGGAAAAGAGCGACTCGGAGTTCATCCGCAAGGTCTCGGGTGGATGGCCGGGCATTCTTGCCAGCCTCAAGAGTCTGCTTGAGACCGGTAAGTCGCTGGAGATGACCCGCCACTGGCCCGAAGGAATGTAAACGGCCCCCCGTGTGCGAGGCTATCGCCCGCAGCGCACAACAATCTTGGTTCCTGGCGCCACCATCACGCCGGGAGCCGGAGCCTGTTCGCGCACCGAGCCGCTGCCGGTGATCTGCACCTCCAAGCCGGCCGCGGTGGCCTGCTCGATCACCTTGCGCACCGGCAGGCCAATGAGCGACGGAACGCGCAGTGTCTTGCCGTCGGCAATCGTAACGGTGGATACAGCAGGCGTTTGTGTTGCAGAGGTACTCATATTTGCCGCTGCCTGCGCGGACTGCGCGCCTGCCTGCGATAAACTGGTCGCCGTCTGTGCCGCGGGCGAGGGTTGGCTTTGAGGCGCGCGTAGCGGATCGTCGGCCGGCAGGTCGTTCACCGCCGCATAAAGAGCATTGACGTCGCCTGTGTGGTCTGAGGCATCCTCGACCACCGGCTTCTCGGGCTTGCCCTTCGGACGCACTGCGTGCAGATCGATGTCGTGCGGCACGGCAAGGTATTCGAGCACCTGCTGCGCCACCTCGGCAAAGACTGGCGCGGAAACCTGCGCTCCGTAATAGGATCCGCCCTTGGGATTATCGATCACCACTGCCACCGCGATCACCGGATTGTTGACCGGCGCGATGCCGGCGAACGAAGCAATGTGCATCGTCTTCGAATAGAGATGAGTAGCCGGATCGATCTTCTGCGCCGTGCCGGTCTTGCCGCCGGAAGAGTAGCCGTTGAGCTGCGCCCCCTTGCCGGTTCCGTAAAGCACCACGCCCTCCATCATCTTGCGCATCTCGGCGGCGGTGAGTGTGGAGAGAACGCGATGTGCGCCCGGCGGAAGCGGACTAGGAAGATCTCCGCCGGGTTTAAATGGCTGCGCAGCAACAGGAGTCTTGCCGCTGCCATCCACCTGCCCCTGCCCTGGCAGCAGCACATGCGGCGGTAGATAGACGCCGCCGTTGGCAATCGTCGAGACCATCGTCACGAGCTGAATCGGTGTAACTCCAACCTCCTGGCCAATGGCGATCGAGCCAATCGACGAGGCTCCCCAACGATTCACGGGACGCAGCAGGCCGCGCGTCTCGCCGGGCATCTCCGTGCCGGTGCGCGAGCCGAAGCCGAAGTCGTGGATGTACTGATAAAAGCGGTCTGGGCCGACCTTGAGCGCCATCTTGATAGCACCCACGTCGCTCGAGACCTCCAGCGCCTGGTGCACTGGGATCACGCCGTAATGCTCGCCCTGGTTGTCGTGGATGACGCGGCCTGCGATGGTGATCTGACCACCCTGGCAATCCACCATGTCATCCGGCTTCACAGAGCCCTGATCCAGCGCCGCGGAATAAGCCACCAGCTTGAAGGTCGAGCCGGGCTCATACACGTCGCTCACTGCGTGGTTTTTCAACAGAGCAGGCGTAGTGCGGCGAAAGAGATTTGGATTGAAGGTGGGCCTGATCGCCAGGGCCAGGATCTGCCCCGTGTGCACATCCTGGATCACCACCGTGGCATTATCGGCGTGAACGCGCTCCATGGCGTGGTCCAGAGCCCGCTCAGCGAGGAATTGAATATTCTCGTCGATGGTGAGCACGAGATTCTGTCCCGGTGCCGGTTCGCGCTCGCTCGATCCAACCACATGCCGGCGCGCATCCATGGCTGTGAACATGCGGCCCGGTTCACCGTGTAACTGCGGCTCAAACTTGAGCTCCAGTCCGCCCAGCCCGTTGTCGTCCAGGCCCACATAGCCCAGGACCTGCGCGGCGATCTCGTTGTCCGGATAGAATCTCTGAAATTCTTTTTGAAAGTAAATGCCCTTCAGCGCTCCGGACTCAACCAGCGCTCTCACCTTGGCAGCGGTCTCCGGATTCACGCGCCGCGCAACCCAGGCAAAGTTGCGTCCGGCATCGAGACGCGAAACGATCTGTTCTTCAGTGGTCTGCGCGTCTTCTGGGTCATTGTGAACGATCGGAGCGAGCGTATGAGCGACTGCATGCTTGTCATCGATCTCGCTCGGCACGGCGAAGATCGAATCCACCTGCACCGTCATGGCCAGCTCGCGCAGGTTGCGGTCATAGAGCACGCCGCGCCTCGGAGCCACCTCGAAGGTCCGCTGCTGCTGGCGCTGCGCGCGCTCCACGTATTCGCTGTGCCGCACCACCTGAAGCCAGAAGAGGCGCGAGGCAATCAACCCGGCCCAGAAGAGAAAGAACAGGCAGATAAGCCAGAAGCGCGCCAGCTTGAGAGGCGTGGCGCGCGGGGCGGTGTATCGGTTTCTGCTGGGTCGAACGGGAGACACCATGGACAATTGCTCCGGTGAGAAGACTACGCCGGATTATTGTACGGCGGATGGAGGAGGTGTTGCCCGCGCCATCACTGGAGCTCCAGTATCAGAGCCGGTGTTGGGTTGCACCATCTGACCCGGCTGCGGCTCGGCGAGGCCCATCTCGCGAGCCATCTTATCGATACGCTCCGGCTGCGTGAGCTGCGCCTCAGACAAGCGCAACTGCCGATTCTCTTCCCGCAACTGCTCGCGAACCTGCTTCTCCGACTCGATGCGGTAGCCCTTCTCTATGGCGCTGAAGTGCTGCAGGCCATATATCATCGTCAGCGAGAAAAGAATTGTAAGCGCCACGGAAAACTGGCGAATCTGGCGCGCACGCACGGGGTCGGGAGCCTTGACCAGGCGGCTGTTGTCAAAGTGCTTGGGAAAGTTGAACTCCGGTGTACGCACGGCGCGGCGCCGCAGGGCTTGCTGCGCCATCAGCTCGGCGTTCCGCTCGGCAACTCGCGCGCTCAAGCTTCTGCCCGCTTCATAATAAGTTGTTGTGCACGCTGCCATAGTTTCTCCTCAGCGAGTAGCCGTTCTCTCCGCCGCCCTCAGCTTTGCGCTCCGCGAGCGCGGGTTGCGATCTAACTCTTCTTCACCTGCCGTGACCGGCTTCTTGGTGAAGATCTCCCAAATTCCCTGCCGCGCGCCCTCGCGCAGGCTGTCTTTCACGATGCGATCTTCCAGCGAGTGAAAGCTGATCACTGCCAATCTTGCGGAGGGCTTAAGCAGCCTGGGTGCGGCCTCCATCAAACTCCGGATCTCATCTAACTCGCGATTCACATGAATACGAAGAGCCTGAAAGGTTCTTGTCGCCGGATGAATGTGCGCCGATTTCATTGCCGGGGCGGCAGATGCAACAATGCGGGCTAACTGCCCTGTCGTTGTAACTGGCCGCCCTCGAACAATGGCTCTGGCGATTCTCCGCGACCTCCTTTCCTCTCCGTATTCGTAAATGAGGTCGGCCAACTCGCGTTCGCTCGCCTCGTTTACCACTTGTTCGGCGGTCTGTCCTGAGCGCGAATCCATGCGCATATTCAAAGGCCCATCCGCCATAAAACTGAATCCTCTCGATGCCTCGTCCAGTTGCATGCTGCTAACTCCGAAGTCAGCCAGCAAGCCATCCACCGAGGCCGGTTGCAAATGACTCGCGATCGAACTAAAGGCCTCGCCAATCAGAGTTACCTTCGGCGCTTGACTGCCTAACTCCCGGCTAACTACCTCTAACTTGCCCTTTGCAATCCCCAGCGCTTCCGGGTCGCGGTCAAAGCCGATCAGATGTCCCCTCGGCCCCAGCAGCCTTGCAATTCCCGAGGAATGACCCGCGAGCCCGATTGTGCAGTCCACCACCGTGGCTCCCGGTCTTACCTGGAGAAGATCGATCGCTTCCTGAAAAAGAACTGGCGCATGACGTACTGTTGAATCCTTCATGCGCGCCTCCTGGGAGGCCGTTGCGGACACGAGCTACACATCGTATCCAGTCAGTGCATCCAACTCCTGTGCGCTAAAGGGGCTTCCCTTTACGTTTTCGCGCAGGCTCTCGAGGCTCTTGACTCTCAGCAGAGTTCCCTCGCCCGAAACCTTCACTTCCACATTCACCATGCCCGCGTTGCGCAACTCCTCGGGAAAGAGCAGCCGTCCCTGCGGGTCCATGTCTGCCCTGTCGCCGTAAAGCGTGTACCGCTCCAGCAGCTTCTGCCGGGCCGGATGGCTTTTGGGCATCGCGAAGACCTTCGCCATGTGCTGCTGCCACTCGGGCATTGGGTAGATCTCTGCGTCGAGTCCTTCGCGGCTCACGATGTAAAATGCGTTGAAGTCCTTCCCGTACTTCTTCTCGATGAAACTCTTGAAGTCGGCGGGCAGTTTCAAACGTCCGCGGTCGTCCAGCTTCGCTTTTGGATTGCCGATAAAGCCAACTTGCAGATCGTCCCAGGCTCCAACACTCCCGGCGGCCTCTTTCGAGGTCATCGGTTCGCCGTTCGGGTTGGTTTCCTGGTTGTCCATCGCGCTCGCTCTTACCCACCTGGGTCTGTTTTGACGGGTTTTACCCATCAGATCGACCCACCGAGACCTAAACTGGCCCGTTTGGGCCCACTCAGACCCTTAGTATCGCGCATAATTCCTCCGCGCGATAGATAAAACCTGTGTATAACTCGTACGTAATGCAGGGCGGAGGAATGCCAGAAGACCGTCTTGGAGTGAATTTAAGGAGAAAAACCCTAGTAATTGAGAAGCTGATGAAATAAACCACCACTAATAGTGTCTGTTAACTATTATGATTCCAAAAGATTCTGCTGAGAGTGCGGATTCACGATTTCAGTGATATAAGGCGAATGAAGAGCGAATAGCTTAATCTTCAGACTTCGCGATTCCGTTTTCACGGCGTTGCCGGCCGGCCACCAGTTTCAGCAAATACACAACTACGAGCGCATTCACCGTCAGCAAGCCGATGCGAATTGGTGTAAAGCGCCGCCAGACCTCGAAGATCTCCCACGGCAGGAAAGACGCGGTAATCGCAAGTGTGAGAAACTCGGCCCAGGTCTTTTCCAGAATTAGCCCAGTCCCCTCAATCAAATCAAGGCCGGCGTAGATGAAGAGCACCGCTCCAATTCTCCGGAGCATGTGATCGTCGAGGATGTTTGCCTTTTCCAGCAGGAAGTTAATGAATCGCGGCTCGGTGTTGAAGCGCAGATGATCGACCAGCCGTTGGAGTTCGTCGCCGACATCCTTGCCCACAAGTCTCAGCGCGCCCACGCCAACGGCCACAAACAGCAGTGCTTGCGCCAACTTGAAAGCTGCGATCAGGATGAGCCACGCGTTGCGTCGCCGATGCGGCTCTTCGAGCCGAGCTGCTGATTCCTTCATCGTCCTGCGGGATTCGCGCAACACTTCTGCCTGCATCTAAGGTAACCCATCGACCACGGCTCTGCTAACGGCAGAAATGCGATCCTACTTTAATCTTAAAGCCAACCCCGGTCGACATTGCCTATTCTCACCTCCCCTGACCCATTACAATCAACCCTGATGACTACGCAGACACACGCTCAGCAACTGCTTTCGATTCTTGCTCGTTTGAGTTTTCGCCTCGGCAACTTCAAGCTTTCCTCCGGTGGCGCCACCGACTATTACGTCGACTGCCGCACCACCACCCTGCACGCCGAGGGAGGCCGGCTCACCGGCCACGCCATCCTTGAGCTGCTCGAAGTCAATCGTATCGAAGCCGAAGCGGTCGGCGGGCTCACACTGGGCGCCGATCCGATCGTCTCCAATGTCGCCACAGCCAGCGCGTGCAGAGCACAATCCAATCCCGGTGCGCCGCTCTTGCATGGATTTCTGGTTCGCAAGGCCGAGAAGGCTCATGGCACAGGTCGCCGCATCGAGGGCTTCAGCACCCCAGGAGCGCGCGTGGTGATCGTCGATGATGTCTGCACCACCGGCGCATCGACCATCAATGCCATCGAGGCCGCACGCGAGGCTCAGATGACCGTCGCCGCGGTGGTCTGCATCGTCGAGCGCGAAGAGGCCAATGGCCGCCCCGCCGTTGAATCGGCCGCTGCCGGCGCGCCGTTCCTGAGCCTCTTTACGGCAAACGAAGTTCGCGCCGAGCATCTCCGCCAGCAAAAATAATCTATGCTGTCAGCAAAGCGCGAGCTACCCTCTCACTCGCCGAGATTCTGACAAGTTCGAGGGTCGCCCGCGCGGGCACTGCTCTACTTCTATCTCTATCTACTTTCTACCGGACGGACGCAGTCTGACCTTGCTCCTCGGTCGCATTCTCGAGCAGCCGAATCTCGACTCGGCGGTTCTGCTTCCGCCCCTCGGCCGTGGTATTCGAAGCTACTTCCTTGTCTTTGCCGATACCGATCAGATAAAACCTATGCGCCGGAATTCCATACTTCGACGCCAGGTACTGCACCACCGCATCGGCCCGCCGCTGGCTCAACTCATAGTTGTATTGAGCAGGCCCGGTCGAATCCGTTCCACCAGTCACTTCCAGAATGAAGCTCTTGGCTGATGCGAGCTGCCCGGCAAAACTGTCCAGCTGCTGGCGGTCGTCTGCCGTCAGCACCGACTTGTCGAAACCGAAGGTGACTGCGACGTTGGCCACCGGATGATAGTTGTCTAACCCCTTGATCACGCTATCCAGCGAGTCGGCGCGATGCACCACGTTGTCCGCGGCCATCTGAGCATCGCTGGCGGCCTTGGAGGCGTCCTGCGCGTTCTTGTTCGCGGTATCGGCCGAGCCTTGGGCCTGCTTGATCCCAGCCATCGCCCGGTCATCTACATCGCGAATATCTCGATTGTTCGCAGCTGTCTTGTCGTTCAGCTGATTGGTGTGATCGATCAATGGCGCTGTCTCGTTGCGCACATAATTTTTTGTTGCGCACCCAGTGGCGCCCGCTACGGCTAAACCAGCCGCCAAACTCAACGCTGCTAACCGGTATGCGTTCATAGTGGGGTTCCCTTCTCCGCGAAACGATCTGCTCTGCGGACCATCCGCATGCAGCACAGACATCGTGTTACTCCGGAGTACTGCATTTGCCGTTCCAATCCATAAATAGCGCTCAATACTATGAAAATAATAGGCTTATATTGTTTTCTCCGGCGATCTCCGCTCTTTTCCACTGTGTACTTTTTACCGCTTCCGGTAACGATTGCGTGAACCCGGCAGGCTAGTGGCCGAAGCCGCTGCCCATTATCCTAAGAACAGATCGAATCCGTCCCCATGGACCTCTACGAGAAAATCCGCACCCTGCCCACGCAGCCCGGCGTTTACCTCTATAAAAACGCCGAGGGCGAAATCATTTACGTGGGCAAGGCCAAGAATCTGCGTTCGCGAGTTCGTTCTTATCTGCTTGAAGCTGCGCAGGCCAACGCCAAGACCGGTTCGTTGATGCGCGAGGCCGTCGATCTCGACTACATCCTTGTCGCCAACGAACACGAAGCTCTCGCCCTTGAGAACAATCTCATCAAGCAGCGTCATCCGCGCTTCAACATTCTGTTGCGCGACGACAAGACCTATCCTTATGTGAAGCTGACGCTGGCCGACCGTTTCCCCAAGGTCTTTGTCACTCGCCGGCTGCGCAAGGATGGTGCGGCCTACTACGGCCCCTACTTTCCCGGCAACCTGGCCTACCGCATCGTCGAGTTGATCCACCGCAGCTTTCTCATTCCCAGTTGCAAGATCGATCTCTCCCGCTATCATCCCCGCGCCTGTTTGCAGTACTACATTCATCGCTGCCTCGGTCCATGCGTCGAAGGCCTCACCACGCCGGAGATTTACGCGAACGCTGTCCGCGATGCGCAGCTACTGCTCGAAGGCCGCGCCGCCGAGCTGGAACGTTCCCTCACCGAGCGCATGATCGCCGCCGCCGAGGCCGAGCAATTCGAAGCCGCCGCCCGCCTTCGAGACCAACTCGCCACCGTGCATCAGCTCCAGGAGAAGCAGCGCATCGCCACCGCCGAGCAGAGCGACGATGCCGATGTCTTCGGCTATCACTTCGAGGCCGGCTCGCTCGCGGTCAACCTCTTCCATCTTCGCGCCGGCAAGATCGTCGATCGCCGCGAGTTCTTTTGGGAAGACTTGCCGGACCTCCTCGAAGCCGCCAGTCCAGAGGCTGATACGCCAGAAGACCTCCGTGCCCCTGTCATCCTGAGCGAAGCGCAGCGTAGTCGAAGGACCTGCGTCTCGTCTTCTGCGGAATCGGTGGGAAACCATGAACCCCAACCTGTGCCAGCCAATCAATTAATCCCCGCCGACAGGGAGACTCCCTTCCACGCGGGCCCTGTCTTCAGCGCGCTTCTCAAGCAGCTCTACATCGACCAGCACTACGTTCCGCGCACGATCCTCGTCCCCACCGACTTCGACGATCGCGAGACTCTGGCCGAGCTGCTCAGCGAACGCACCGGACATCGGATAGAGATCGCCGTCCCGCAGCGCGGCGAGAAGCGCTCGCTCGTTGATCTGGCCAGCCAGAACGCCAAGCAGTCGTACACGCAGCGTTTCCGCGTGCTGGAGCCCTCGCGCAAGGCCATTCAAGAGGCCCTCGCCGATATCCTCATGCTCCCCGAGCTGCCGCGCCGCATCGAGTGCTTCGACATCTCCCACATCCAAGGCGCTGAAACCGTAGCCTCGCTGGTCGTCTGGGAAGACGGCAAGATGAACAAGCAGGCCTATCGCAAGTTCAAGGTAATGACCGTCCTCGGCGTCGACGACTTCGCCTCCATGCGCGAAGTGATCGCGCGCCGCTATCGCCGTCTGCTCGAAGAGTCGAAGCCGGGTGCCCCAGGTCCCTCGCCTTTGGGGACCTGGGATACCTCCAATCCCAATCTGGGAACCGATGCTTTGAATGGGCGTGACTTCAGTCGTGCCGAAGATTCGCCAAAATCGTCGCGGGCTTTAGCCCCGGAGAAAAAACCCTCCAAGGAGCCCAAGACCCTCCCGTCTTTAATCCTGGTCGACGGCGGCCTCGGGCAATTGCACGCCGCCGCCGAAGCTCTCGAATCTCTAGGCCTCACCACGCAGCCGCTGGCATCGATTGCAAAAAAAGAAGAAGTCATCTACCTCTACGGCAACGAAGACGAACCCGTCGTCCTCGACCGCCGTTCGCCTGTCTTGCATCTGATCCAACTCATTCGTGACGAGAGCCACCGCTTCGCCATCGGCTATCATCGCCAGCGCCGAGCCATGCGCGACCGCGACTCCGAGTTACTGAATATCCCCGGTGTAGGCCCGCAGACAAGACAGCGGTTACTAACTCACTTCGGCAGCCTGCGCGACGTGCAGCAAGCCACCGCCGAGTCACTCGCCGCCGTAGTCCCGCGCAAGACCGCGGAAGCCATCCACAGCCACTTCCATGCCGACCCGGTGCAGCAAACCAAATAGAATGGAAACAAGACGAGCGTTTGCGCAATGAATCCATTCCACCGAACCTCCGAAACCGGCCACATCTCAGCGCATAATCATTGCCGCTTAAATCGGGCTGAATTGGAACGGAGCGAGCTGTGCGGCTGCTGGCCCGTGGTTATAGCGCCTATCTACAACGTCGGGGAAACCTGCTGGTGATCCTGCTTGCCGGCGGCAGCAAGAAAACGCAACAGGCTGACATAGCAAAAGCAAAGAAGCTGGCAAAGGAGGCTCAAAATGGCTCTTAAAACAACCCTGTGGGATCCCTCCGAGTATCTCGATAGTCCGGAGTCCATCGCGGCCTATCTCGAGGCGGCCTTCGAGGACGGCGACCCGGCCTTGATTGCGGCCGCTCTGGGCGACATTGCGCGCGCCATGGGGATGACTCAGCTTGCCAGCCAAGCCGGCGTCACGCGCGAGGCGCTCTATAAAGCGCTTTCAGCGACAGGCGATCCAAGGCTCTCGACCTTTCTCGGCGTCATGAAGGCTCTCGGCATCAAGCTCACCCCCCGTGCCGCCTGAGACTCGATCTTCGCATGGGTCGAAGATCCCCCGTGCGGCTTCACCCACGCGCCTCGCGTGATCCTCGGATTCTCACGTCGAAGCCGTCGCTTCACCAGACCTTAACGTGCAAATTCTCGCGACTTGAATGAGAATGGAGTTAGACGAATTTTCGAAGGACGACAAGAGGAACGTTTGACACCTGTGCAGATTGAAATCCCCCGTTGGACAGCCGCGGAGTTTGAGCGGCAGGTCTTCGCAAGCAAGCCTAAATTTGCGATCTTCGATTGCGATGGAACGCTGTGGGGCGGCGACGCCGGCTATGGCTTTATGGCCTGGTCCATCGATCAGGGCCTGGTTTCGCGCTCGACCAGCGACTGGATCGACACCCGTTATCGCGGCTACCTTGCCGGCAAAGTTAGCGAACTCGACATCTGCGGCGCGATGGTGCAGATGTACGCCGGGCTTCGCGAGCAGGAGCTGCGCGAAGCGGCATCACGTTATGTGCGCGAGTTTGTCCAGCCCCGCGTCTTCACTGAGTTAGCCTCGCTGCTGGCGACGCTCATAAAGTCCGGTGTCGAGCTCTGGGCTGTGAGCTCGACCAACAAGTGGGTTGTCGCAGAGGGCGTCCGCGAGCTCGGCATTCCCGAAGCGCGCGTTCTCGCCGCCGAGGTGCGCATCGCCGACGGTCTCATCACCAGCGAACTTCTCGACGTGCCCACTGACGAGGGCAAAGCCGCTACGCTCGTCCGCGTCGGAATGCCGCACCCCGATGCAGTCTTCGGCAACTCCATCCACGACCTCGCGATGCTCAAGATCGCGCGGCACGCCTTCCCAGTAAATCCCTCTCCCGCGCTCATCGAAGCCGCCAGCGCGCGCGGCTGGGGCTATTTCAGGCCCCAAGCCGCCGAGGGCGTTGCAACAGCCGTCGCAGGTGAGTGAGCAGGCCCGTTCGCGCACTCGAGAGGGCCTCTTCAGCCCGCGTACCGCGATATGCGCGGCTCAATCGCTTCAACTGAAACGATGCGATTAGACTAGGGAAGTGGAAGAAGTCCAACCGAAGAGCGATCCTCGGCCCGCCGGACCCGCGTTGCGTTTCGTAGCCGCGGCCCTGATCGTTCGCAATGGCGAGGTTCTGATCGGTCAACGGCGTCCCGATCAGCCCATGGCCATGCTTTGGGAGTTTCCCGGCGGCAAGATCGAGGCCGGTGAGAGTCCCGAGCAGGCGCTGGCCCGCGAACTCGACGAGGAACTCGGCATTCGCGCAACCATTGGTCCCAAAGTCACCCGAGTCCGCCACAACTACCGCCATGGCGGCGCCGTCGACCTGCAGTTCTTCGCCGTGCACGAGTTCACCGGTGAGATCGAGAGCCGCATCTATCACCAGGTGCGCTGGGTCAAACTCGAAGAGCTCTCCAGCTACGACTTCCTGGCCGCCGACCGCGGACTCATCCGCGACCTCGCCGCGGGGAAGCTGCTGTAAGGAGACTCTCCTATGCCGACGAAGAACCCGCCTCATCCGGGCAGCATTGTATAGAGCGAATGCATCGAGCCGCTCGGCCTTACGATTACGGAAGCAGCACGAGCCCTCCGCGTTACGCGCACAACACTCTCCGAAGTGGTAAACGGCAGGCGCGGCATCTCGCCGGAGATGGCCATCCGGCTCTCGCAAGTCTTTGGCGGCAGCGCGCAGAGCTGGATTACGCAGCAGGCTCACTACGACCTTGCGCAGATTCCCGCTGGGCGCATTCAACTGAAACGGCTGGCCGTGGCGTGAGGATCGTCCCCAATGCTACACTCTGCGCATGGCTCACCAAGACCTGAATGACTTAGCAGATTATTGCATCGGTTTTGCCAGACAAATGCTCGGGAAACACGGAGAGTTTTACCCGTTCGGCGCGTCAATAGGTACAGATGGGAAGTTGGCAGTCGACGGCGTGCTTCTCGATGATGAACATCCACCCTCGCTGACCGTGATCGAAAGGTATACCGAGGTTTATCACGCTCGGGCAAAAAACGGGGAACTCGTTGCGGCAGCCTTGTGTTGGGACAGCCGCGTTTCTATCGGGAATAGCCCAAAGACCGACGCTATTTCAATAGGTCTCGAACATAGCAATCAAGAATCAGTAACTGTCTTCGTTCCTTACAAGAAACTATTGTTCCGCGGATATCAATATGGCGAACTGACGGCAACTCGCAGAGAGCCGCAGTTTTTCTCATAAGATTTCCAAGCGCCCCAGGGTCTGGGTTTTCAGATCTGGGAAATCTGGAACCCAACAAATGGCTAGGCAACCCTTTCGCACGGGCGATGGTGAAGGCGAATCAATTCGTCAGCCTGCAAGGCGGCCATGGCGTAGGTGCGCCCTTCATCGTCACTGAATTCGACCTCGGCCACGCAGGGGGTGAGCAGTTCAACGACGGTTCCGACTTGGCCGCGAACGAGTCCCTTCTCAGGTATGTCCTGGAGAACGGCGACTTCTGATAGAAGCTCCATCTCACCCATACCTCCCTCTCTAAAGAATATAACAAGTTACAAATCGCGGAACGGTTTCGCCGCGCAGAACAATCCAGCAACTACGAATCTCGGCGGCCCTCTCGCCCCGTCTCAACTCAAAGTCTATGACGTACCGAGTCCCATACAGATCGGAAGTTCCGAGTGTGGCATTTTCGTTCAGGGCCGAGTCGATCAACGCTGCGCGGAGTTCCTCCGCATGGGCAGCGGTCATCCCAAGAAGAGACTGGAATACTCGCGCCTTATGCCGTCCGCGAGGATGCGCGAGATTCAGGCAATAGCCTCGAAGCTTTTCAATCTCGACAAGCGAAGCTCCTCCGTTCGGTAACTTCATTCCACCTCAGTGCCCCGGCATCATACCCCAGAGCATCACCAGCGTCATGCCGATGACGATGATGCTGGTGGCCCACGCGATCACGTTCCAGAGGCGCGAGTTTTTGTGCTCGCCCATCAGGTCCTGGCGGTTGATCAGCATCAGCATCAGGATGATGACAACGGGCAGCAGAACGCCATTCAACACCTGCGAGAGGATGGCGACGTTGATCAGTTGCGCGTCAGGCAGGAAGAGTACCGTAGCCGCGCCGCACACGATCAGCAGGGTATAGAGCCAGTAGAAGAAAGGCGCCTCTTTGAAGTGCTTGTCCACACCCGATTCAACGCCCAGCCCCTCGCAGACCGTGTAGGCCGTCGAGAGCGGCAAAATCGACGCGGCAAAGAGCGAGGCGTTGAAGAGTCCAAACGCGAAGAGTATATAAGCGTATTCTCCTGCCAGCGGACGCATCGCCTCGGCAGCCTCTGATGCCACCTGAATCGCGCCCATGCCGTGCACGTAGAGGGTGGCCGCGCATGCCACGATGATGAACCAGGCGACAATATCGGTGAAGAGACTCCCGACGACGACATCAAGCCGCGAAGCCGAGTAGTCCTTGACGCGAATCCCCTTCTCGACGATCGACGATTGCAGATAAAACTGCATCCACGGGGCAATCGTCGTGCCGACAACGCCGATCGCCATATAGATATAAGCCTTGTCGCTCCATACCGACCGCGCCGGCAACTTGACGGTCGCCAGCATCGCATCGTGCCAATCCGGCTGCGAGAGCACGCCGGCAAAGATATAGCAGATATAAACCAGCGACGCCACGATAAAGATCTTTTCGGTGCTCTTGTAGCTGCCCTTCACCACCATGAACCAGACCAGCGCGGCGCAGAGCGGCACAGAGATGAACTTGGTCACATGGAAGAGGTGCAGCGATCCGGCGATGCCGATAAACTCGGTGACTACGTTGGTGTAGTTGACCACCACCAACAGCACCATCAGGATCACCGTGAGCCGCAGGCCAAACTCCTCGCGGATCAGGTCGCTCAGGCCCTTGCCGGTAACCACGCCCATGCGCGCGCACATCTCCTGAACCACGATCAGGGCAAGCGTGATGGGAATGATCGTCCAGAGCAGCGTGTAGCCGTACTGCGCGCCGGCCTGCGAATAGGTCAGGATACCGCCGGAGTCGTTATCCACGTTGGCTGTAATGAATCCGGGGCCAAGAACGGCCAAAAACAGCAGTATCCGAATTCGCCAGCGCTTCAACATGCGAGCTGTTCCTATTGTGGATTCATGGAGGGCATGCCCCTGGGGTTCCTCACTGACCATAACAGGCCGGACCAGCAGACGCGAAATCGGGGGCACACTCGGCCGAAAGCCCCCAATTCTGGCCTTGGCGCAGTTCGATTTTCATGGTACATTGGTACACATATACCAAGGAGGAAGCAATGCCGCAAGAACAGCAACATCGCGAACCCGTAGAAGTCGAGCGCGTACAAACCGGCGTCCGGATGGAAAAAAACCTGTTGAAGGTGCTCAAAGCCATAGCCGAGCTGAAGGAGCTGACCCTCGGCGATCTGTTGGAAGGAATCGTCCTGCACTCCTTCGAGGGCAAGGTTGTTCCCTTCTCCGCCCAGACGCTCAAGGAGATCGAGCAGCTCAAAGCAATCTATGGAATGACGCTGAAGGCTGCGGACAGTCACAACCTCAAGGAGCGGAGGTCGCCCGCAATCGAGCGGGCTGCCTCAGCGAAGAAGTAACCCACAAAAATCGGAGGCGGGAGCCGAAACCCCCGCCTCACTCCTCGGTGGATACCCCTGAATTCAGCCGCCTCAGGCGGTAGCCAGAATCGGCTCGGCCTCTTCGGCCGTGACGGTTCTCCCGGTCTGGCTCAGCAGAGACTCAACTACATCGGCGGCTCGATAAGATGTCTGACCGGGAGCAAGAAACTGTGCGACCGTATTCAGGTCGTCGCCAATGGTCACCAGCGGCGGCTCGACGCTGCCATCCTTGCGCACCTGCTGATGGCCAATGTTGGCAAACAGCGCGTTGCACAGGCACTTTCGTCCAACCGTCTCCTCGACCTTGCCGCCCTTGGCCACATAATTCGCCACCGGCTCGGCGGAGCAACGATAACCAATCTTGCCCTCGGGTGTAATGTAGGACTCGCGCAGCAGGCCAATATCGCAGACGCGGGTCCGCGCCGCTGCAACGTCGGCATCGGAGTACGAACCAGCGACCTGCGCCACCTTGAAGGGAAAGCCCGTCGGCGAGGCCAGAGGATCGGTAAAGACCACACCCGAGCCCCCGACTGCCTGTGCCAAGAGCGTACTCTTCAAATCGGGCCGCATCCCCGACTCTTCGCTGAATGCAAATGCCGTGCCCACCTGCACGCCGGCAGCGCCCTGCTCGATCGCATAGCGCACGCTCTCCGCGTTGCCATAACCGCCGGCCAGCCAGAAGGGAACGCCCAAACTCCGCAGTTCCGCGATATTCACCTGGTCGCGCTCGCCATACACTGGTTCTCCAGACGCGCTCAGTTGCAGCTTGCCCCGCGGCGGCGCGTTGTGTCCGCCCGCCGTGGGAGATTCGATCACCAGCCCATCGACTCGGCCGCTGGCACGGCGAAGCATCGTGGTCGCCAGCGTGTTCGAAGAGACGATGGCCAGAAAGCGCGGCCGGTGAAGCAGCGGCAGTGGGCCTTGGACATACTCAGCAGGATCGAAGACCATCGCCGTGTCCTGGCCCTGCGTCGCACCGGTGACACTGAGCTTGTACTCCGAGGGATGGTGAGCTGCAAAGGCGTCAAGCACGCCGGGAATGTGCAGCGGAATCCCCGCGCCCATCAACACGTATCCGACACCGGCCAGCATGGCACCGTAGATCGAGGAGAGGTGCGGCATCTGCACCTTCTCTAGAAAATTGATGCCGACTGGATTCTTGTGGCCCTCTTTAGCCAGGTAGACCTCGACAAAGTTGCTCACGATGCAGAGTTCGACCACCTTGCGCAGGTCGCGGCGCTGATGCATGGGCGGCACCGGATAAGCCGCTCCAGCCGGCTTGCCGCCCGGCACGAAGTATTCATCCCAGATGCGCTTGGCCATCTCCGGAAACGGAAAAGCATCCAGGCCGCGGCGCATGTGGCCGCCTGGGTCGCCATCGGCGATCCGGCGTACAAAGAGTGAATCGAGCGCCGTGCCTGAAACCACGCCGAGTTGACCGAGTTTGGAGACAGCGTTGGCAAGACGCCAATTGGACACGCCTACACCCATGCCCCCCTGAATAATCCTGGGAAACTGCATCATATGCTGAATTGTTTCACAGATATTGGATAATCACTATCTTTTATTCCCGGTCTTGAGTACGAAAGAATGCGCGGGGGAACACTTTCGGAAGGGAGATGCCAGAATGACCGGGCTCTACTAGAGCTTGTCACGCAGGAAGCTGATCACGTGGTCTGCCTGGACAACGCCCACCATGCGGCGCTGGTCATCGACGACCGCCAATGCTCGCAGGTTGTACTTGTCGAAGAGTTCGGCCAGTTCGTTCTGATGCAGATGGACCGGGCAGGAGAGGACGCGCGCTTCGGTCAGCACAGCGAGATGCGTTTCGGGCTGGGCCATCACCACACGGGCCAGAGGAATGGCGCCGGTCAGCACGCGCTTGGCATCGAGAAGGTAAATCTCGGTCACACTCTCCGGGTCGCCTTCGAAACTGCGTAGTGCCTCCACGGCCTGAGCCACTGTGGCCTCTGTGCCGACCGAGACGAAATCGGTGGTCATGCAGCCGGCAGCTGAGTCCTCATCGAATTCAAGAAGATCCTCGACCTCCTGCCGCTCCTCCGGCTCCATCTCTTCGAGAATCGCGTCCGATTGCTCTTCCGGCAGCTCGGCCAGCAGATCGGCCGCGGCGCCAGGGTCCATCTCCTCGACGATATCGGCGATCCGCTCTTCATCGAGCTTTTCGAGTAGCGATTTTTGCAGCTTGGGCTCGACCTCTTCGAGGGTCTCGGCGGCCACCTCTTCATCGAGCGATGTGAAGACCGCTTCGCGCTCTGCCGGAGCCAGATCTTCGAGTATGTCGGCCAGGTCCGAGGGATGCATCTCCGAGAGCCGCTCGTATTCGATGCGCAGCTTCACCCGGCGCGTGGGGTCGACCTCAATGACATCGACAAACTCCCACGGAATGCCGCGTGCGCTGAATTTGCGCGACAGCACCTCCAGCGAGTTGCGCGGCAGCATCCCCTTGAAGACCCGGCGAAAGGCCCCGCGCAATCCCACCTCGACCTCGGCCACGCGCAGCAAGTGTGCCGCCCCGTGCCCCATCCACTCCAGATCGACATCGTTCACGCGCACCACCTTGCGCCCGTGAATGTCGATAATCTGGCGGTCGACCAGGTCCTGCTGCAGATACAGATAGTTGCTCTGATCCTCGACAGGCGTCAAAGCCCCCATCGAACGCAATTCGAGCGTCCCGGCCGGCGTCTCCATCACCTCCTGCGAAGGGACGATGCGCAGTCCGTCGCGGGTCTTGAGCACCAGGCCGGCCACCTTGCCGGCATCCTCGCCGGTAGCCACTGCGATGTCCTTGAGCCTTCCGCGCAGATGGCCCTGGGCGTCGGTTACCGGAGTGCCGAGCAGCGCCGTGAGGCTGATGCGGGCTGTGGTGCGGGGACGCATGTGCTGAGTGTATTACCTCGGGGGCCGGTTGCGCTCGATTCGAGGCGTGATCTTTGGCCATCTCCAGTAAGGGCCAACGCTAAGCCGGTTGATGAGAGCCTTGACGAAATGAAGGCCCGGCGACGCAATATCGTCATCTCGCCGCTTCTAACTCATCCGCGGCCGCAAACACGCTCTCGCTGCTAACTGATTCATCTTCAGCGGTGAAGATTCCGTAGACCGCCTTAATCGAGCTTTGGCACGCCACTTGCTCGCTTCTTTTACATCAGCCATTGAAATTAGGAGGCGTGCAGTGGGGTTCTTCCGCTTGGACTATCTTTCTTGTCTTCTCACCGTTGTTGCGACGATTTTAGTCGGCCGAAAGCAGTGGACCGGCCTCATTATCTCGGGTATCAACAGCCTGATCGTTTGCGTCATCGGCATCCACACCTCGCAGTACGGCTTCATCCCGGCTAACGTCTTTTGCATCTGCATCTACGCGTTCAATCTGAAGTCTTGGATCAACAATTCAAAACCGTCGGGGCCTGGCCCGGTCATCGCGCTCGCGCAAGCCGAGCGAGCGGCGATCGCGCCAATCCTGGAAATGAGTCGGGAGTGATCTGGCGTCTTGCGTTGGTTGGTCTGGCACTCACACTGCGGTTGCAGTAGCCAGAGCGATTTGCTTCAGGTCTCGCCATCCAAGGGCAATCTCACGAAGCGAGGCGCCGCCAATCTCAACCTGCTTGCTCGCGACGCGCTGTGCTCCGAGCCTCTCGTAGAAGAGAACAGCTGGATTCTGCTCCAGCACCCACACGATCATGCTTGTAAAGCCCTTTGCCAGTAGTGACGCGGCAACTCTGCTTACCAGCCGCCGCCCGGTGCCTTTGCCCTGCGCTGCCTCGAGCAGGTAGATTGCGTAGAGCTCCGCCTCATAGTTGCCCAAAGGCTCGCGAAGAGGACCGCTGCTGGCGAATCCGATGACCGGCCCGTCAGCCTCGGCTACAAAAACATCGACAGCGCACCCGAGCCGCTCTCGCCATGAGAGAGTGCGTTCGGCTTCATTCAGCGAAGCGAGATACTCCGCCGGAACAATGCCGGCGTATGTCGTAAGCCAACTTTGTACGTGAACATGCGCGATCGCTGCTGCATCTTGCACGTCGGCATCTCTGATCGCAACCATCCGCGCGCCTCGCTTCCCATGGTTTAAAAGAGATTACCTCGCCCGCGGATTCGCTTGTTGAGAATTGGTCTGACTGTGGCCTACCGCGCGTGGCCATTCCCTGCTACCGCCGGTGAGCTCCCGAGTTGATAGAGACTCTTGAGGTCCATCACATTGCCATCGATGATGACGGTGGAGATGCGGCGGGCATTCCAGATGTTCTGTGTGGGATCGGCGTCAATGACAACGATGTCGGCCCTGCGGCCGGGGGCGATCTGGCCTAGCTCGTTCCAGCCAAACTCAAGGCTGTAGTTGTTGGTGGCGGCTGCCAGAGCTTCGCGCGCGGAGAGCCCCATGCGAACCAGCAGTTCCAGCTCGGTGTGCATCGAGATGCCGGGCAATGAAGCGTGAACCGGCGAGCCCGATCCGGCCAGGTAATGCGGAGAAGCTGAAAAGAGAGTCTGATTGACGCGCCAGAGACGCAGCGCCGACAGTTCGGCCTTCTTGCGCTGGCCCTCAATTAGATAACGCTGCGCCATGCCCGGCAGGTGGCGCGACCAATACGAGAGCGGATAATCGATCTCGCCCGTGGCACGGTCCGTCGGCTCGAAGACCCGCGCCGGATCCAGCAGCCGGGCTGCCGGCTCTGTCCACAGATTGCGGTGCTCCGGCAGCAGCGCAAAGTAAACGCTGAACGTGGGCATCAGCGCCGCATGATGCGCAGCCAGAGAACGCGCGTACGTTCGCAAATGCACGTCGTCGGGCGGCAGACGCTCGGCATAGTCGTATGCGGTCGTCGCGGCCGATCCCTCCGAGTCCTCGACCAGCGGCCTCTGCAGTTCGTCGGGAATCGCGCCCAGTTCGTAGCGGCCCATATGCACCAGCACATCCACGCCGGCATCGACGCCTACCGTATACGGTGTGGAAACAAATTCTCCGTAGGTGACCAATCCCATCTGATGCGCGCGCGCGATGATCCATTGGGCGTTGGCAGCGGTAATGTTGTGGCCCAGCCAAATGGCGCGCGTTCCCATCCGGGCTGTGTCGGTGAGCTGGTGAACGGTGTCGTCCGGACTCAGCTCTGCCGCGTGGGCGCCCTGCCTCAGCTTGAGAGCCCATTGTGGCCGCTTGGCCAGCAGACTCCAGTTGTCGGTCGTGCCGATCGAATCCAGGAGATAAAGATGAGGACTGGGCGAAGCAGCAACATCGACAACGCCGCGGCGCGGATCGCTCACCGCCACAACTGTGGTGACGCCCATGAGCAGATTGGCATTCGCCTGGCCCTGCGAATTCATCCCGGCAAAGCCATCCACCAGACCGGGAATGAGAAACTTGCCCGTGCAGTCGATCACCCGCGCGCCCTTGGGAATCGTCACCGCCATGCGCGAGCCGACATCGGTGATGCGGCCATCCCGCAGCACGACCACAGCATCCGGCAGATCTTTTGCCGAGCGTCCCCAGTCGGTCACGTCCACAACCGTGCCGCCGGCGAGAACCAGCGGTACCGAGGGCGGAATCTTAGACGTCAACGAAGGCGGCTGCGCACAGACAAGCACAGCAGCCAACACCGGTCCGACGCCGCACAGCAAAAGCAGACGATGGGTTCCCATGGCAAAAATGGTCTTTTGAGAATTGTCGCACACCTGCTCGGGCCCCGGTTACTGTGTTCCAGCAGGGGTGCTTGCGCTCTTGCGGCGACTGAGCACAAACGACTTCCGCCGGTCCTTGCTGGCATGGTCGATCTTCTTCCAGAAGCCCACAAAGTAGTCGATGGCCGAAATGATGGAAACCACCAAAGTGAAGTAGATCGCGGCCACCGCTATCCACTTCACAGGAACGATGATCACGCCAAACTGCCACTCGTGCCATTGGTGCGCGAGTATCGCCGAGACCACGCAGACGATCTGCGTCACCGTCTTGAGCTTGCCCAGGTCGCTGGCCTCGATCGTAAATCCTTCAGAGGAAGCGATCGACCGCAGGCCGCTGATCAGAAATTCGCGTCCCACGATGATCACCACGATCCAGACCTTGACCACCGCCGGGTTATACGCCACCAGAGCGATCAGCGCGCCTGTGACCATGATCTTGTCGGCCAGCGGATCAAGCAACATGCCCATGGTGGTGATTTGCCCGCGTTTGCGAGCCAGATATCCGTCAAGCCCATCGGTGATCGAGGCCAGCACAAAAAGCACCGAAGCTGTAATCTCCTGCGCCCCATTTCCCTGCCAGGGAAAGTGCGGCGTCAGAATCCACAGCAGCAGCGGGATCATAACGATCCGGCTCATCGTGATGGAATTGGGCAGATTCATGCGGGCGTAAAGCCGTTGTCTCGATGGCTTGGCCTTATTATCGCAGGTTCATCGCAAAAGCGTCTCGCGTTGAGCCGCGCCCGGCGCATCAAAGCCAAAGCGGGATGAGCCGTAGGCCCATCCCGCTTTGTATTCGTATCGTTCGTTGACCCGATCCGTAATCGTCGATGCGAGCGAAAAGCGAGCAATTGGACCCACCGCGGGCGCCTACGCGTAAATTCCGCGCTGCCGGATCGTAAAGGCCACCCGGTCGATGGCCAGCATGTAGGCCGCGATGCGGTTGTTAACGTTGTGCGCCTCGGCATATCGCACCACATCGTCGAAGCTGTCGCGCAAAATCGTCTCCATCTGCTCGTTGACCACAGCTTCTTTCCAGAAGTAGCCCTGCCGGTCCTGCACCCACTCGAAATAACTCGCCGTCACGCCGCCGGCATTGGCCAGAATGTCGGGCACGATGAAAATGCGTTTCTCGGCCAGAATCTCGTCGGCGACGGCGGTCGTCGGCCCGTTGGCGCCCTCCACAACGATGCGCGCCTTGATCTTGTCGGCATTGCGGCTGGTGATCACGTTCTCTGTCGCCGCCGGAATCAGAATCTCGCACTCCGCAATCAGCAGCTCCTCGCTCGGCGTCGCCTCGGCATTCCTGAAGCCCAGGATCGTGTTGTTGCGCCGCTTGTAGTCGAGCAGCTGATGAATGTCGATGCCATTCGAGTTCCACAGCCCGCCGTCAAACTCGGCGATGCCCACAATCTTGTAGCCGCGCTCCATCATCAGCCGCGCGGCATTCGAACCTACGTTGCCGAAGCCCTGGATCACCACCCTGCAGCTCTCGACCGGCATCTTCAGATAGCGCAGGCTCTCGTCGCAGACCACCTGCACGCCGCGTCCTGTCGCCTCAATCCGCCCCCTCGAACCGCCCACCGTCACCGGCTTGCCCGTCACCACGCTGGTCACCGTGTGCCCCATGTGCATCGAGTAGGTGTCCATGATCCACGCCATGGTCTGCTCGTTGGTATTCATGTCCGGCGCAAGAACATCCTTCTCCGGCCCAATGAAGTCGATAATCTCCGAGGTGTAGCGGCGGGTCATGCGCTCCAGCTCGCCCTGGCTCATCTTCTTCGGGTCGCAGATCACGCCGCCCTTGGCGCCGCCAAACGGAATGTTGACAACCGCGCACTTCCAAGTCATCCAACTGGCCAGCGCGCGCACCTCATCCAGCGTCACGTCGGGCGAGTAGCGGACGCCGCCCTTGCCGGGTCCGCGAGCGATCGAGTGCTGCACGCGAAAGCCGGTGAAGATCTCAAACCGGCCGTCGTCCATGGCCACCGGAAAGTGCACGATGATCTCGCGCGCCGGCGTGCGCAGCAGCTTCCACAGGCCTTCCTCCAGGTTCAACTTGCGTGCCGCAAAGTCAAACCGAGCTGCCTGGGCCTCCCAGGGATTGATCTCCTGCTCAAGCGATATCGATTCCATAGTTCTCTCCAATTCCGGGGCCGGCCGCTCTAACGCGGGGCTTGCTAATTGCACCCATTCCACATGATAGACGAGAGAGGCTTTCTCGGCTTCGATGGCGCAGGCGTGACCCTCCCACCTCGGTATCGCGGACCGATCGATCAGCGAATAAGTGAGTGGGCGGCCAGTCCAAGGTTCGATCCCGCCGCGCACTCAGCAATTACACTAATTCTGTGAAAACCTCAGCGCAATCCGTTCAGCCCAGCCGCAAGGAATTCCTGGAGCTCGCCAAAGAGCACACCCTTGTTCCCGTCTGCCGCACCCTCGCCGCCGATCTTGAAACTCCGGTCTCGGCCTTCTTGCGTGCTGCCTGGCCCGAGCGCGAGTGCTTCATGCTTGAGTCGGTCGAGAACGGCGAACAGGTGGGCCGCTACACCTTCATCGGCATCGAGCCCTTCAAACGCATCGTCGCCCGCGGACGCGAGATCACCATCACCGAGGGCAAAAAGGTCGTCGATGTCGAGGACGACATCTTCGCCGTACTGCGCCGCGCCCTCGCCGGCCACAAGCCCGCGCGCCTGCCCGGCCTGCCACCCTTCACCGCCGGAGCCGTGGGCTTCTTCGCATACGATGCGGTACGCCAAATCGAGAGCCTGCCCGCGACGGCCAAGGATGAGCTGGGCGTTCCCGACGCCTGCCTGCTCTTCTTCGACGAGGTCCTGGCCTTCGATCATGTGCGCAAAGAGATCTGGCTCGTCGTCACCGCTGACGTCACCCGCGGCAAGGCTGCCCGCAACCCCTTGGCAGAATACGACAAGGCCGTTGCGCGCCTCGACCGTCTCGAAAAGCGCCTCACCAGACCCCTGCCCAAGCTGCAAAGCCGCAAAGCCAAGGGCAAGCTCAAGGTGAAGCATCGCACGGCAAAAAAGGACTTCCTCGCCGCCGTCGACCGCACCAAGGAGTACATCACGGCCGGCGACATCTTCCAGGCCGTCCTCTCGCAGCGCTTCGACGTCGAGCCGGGGGCCGACAGCTTCCAGGTCTATCGTGCTCTGCGCACGGTAAACCCCAGCCCCTATATGTACTTCCTGCGCTTTTCGCCGGACGGCCCGTTGGGCGGGGTGCCAGAGAAGCGAGGAAACTCATCCAAAAAGAAGAAAGTGTCCACGGCGCCGATTGAACTCGCCGGCTCGTCGCCCGAGCTGCTCGTTCGCGTCCACCAGGGCAAGGTCGAATACCGGCCCATCGCTGGTACGCGCCCGCGCGGCACTAACGAGGCCGAAGACGCCAAGCTCGCCGATGAGATGATCCACGACGAGAAAGAACGCGCCGAACACGTGATGCTCGTCGACCTCGGCCGCAACGACGTGGGCCGCGTGAGCCAGTTCGGCAGCGTTAAAGTCGACCGGCTCATGTTCGTCGAGCGCTACTCGCACGTCATGCACATCGTCAGCACCATCGAGGGCAAACTCAAGCCAGAACTGACCGCCGTCGATGCGCTGCGTGCCTGTTTCCCCGCGGGGACACTCTCGGGCGCGCCCAAGGTGAGAGCGATGGAGATCATCGAAGAGCTCGAACCCGCGCGGCGCGGCGCCTATGGCGGCGCGGTCCTCTACGCGGACTTCTCCGGCAATCTCGACTCCTGCATTGCGATTCGTTCGATGCTGGCCACCGGCGGCAAGGGTTACGTACAGGCCGGTGCGGGTATCGTGGCCGATTCAGTACCCGAGTCGGAGCATCAGGAAGCGATTAACAAGGCGTCAGCAGTGATCCGCGCCATCGAGCGCGCGCGTCAGATGTAGCAGCCGCCATCGTCTCCATGCCTCAACTCTCCAAAAGGGGTAGCCGTCGCAGAGCCGGGCTGCGCCAACGAGAAAAACCAAAGCGAAGACAAAAACGCCCGGAGCAATCGTCCATCGCCCGTCAACCACGTCCAGGCATGCATCCAGAAGTTGAATAAAACCCACCAGCACCATCAGGTTGCCGAGCGCACGCTTCGCTTGCAGCATCAAAAATGCCGCCAGCATCGACGCAAGAACCACATTGCGTGCAAAGAGGTGGCCTGCGTAGATGTGCGCCGCTCCGTTGATCTCATCGTGAGGTGAGACCAGCATCGCCGGATCGACGAGGGCAATGACTGCTCCGATAGCCATGAGAGATGCGCCAAGCACAACAACCAGCCTCAGCCACCAGGCGATTGGTTCGCCGGTTGCGGCATCCCGTCTTACGACCGCTTCCTTGCCGCTAATCTGTTCTGTCATGACGTTCCTCCGGCAGCACAGCGAGTCGTCAAGCGCTGAAGTGAGACAGTACGGCAGAGGCCTCTCTTAAGTTCCCTACTCCGCGCCAAACACCTTCTTGAAGAAGTGGCCGATCTTGCCAAAGACTCCATGCTTCTTTTTATGCCCTTGCTTGGCGTCAGGCGGCTCGCTCGGAGTTTCGACAGCCGGCACCGGAGTGGGTGTGGGTACAGCCTCGGCTGGTTGCACCTCGGGAGCGGGTTGCGCAGTGTGGTCGGCACTTTTGTAAACCAGCGGCCCGACGGCCTGTGGCTTGGCTGCGTGGTTCGGCGCGCTGGCAGTTGGCTCTTGCAGAGGCGCAAGTCCCGCGCTCTCGGCCAACGGAAACTCATTTGTCCCCGGATGCCCGGCAGGCGGACAGCCGCAAGGCTCCTTCTCGTCGTCCACCACCTCGTGCACGCTGCCATTCTGGAACATGACGCGTTGCCCCGCCTTCACATGGTAGTCGCCGGCATCGAAAATTCCGGTCACCAGCACATACGGCGCATTCACGCCGGCATTATCCACGCACGTGTCGCCGTGCGGACCGAGCCGCACCTTTACCTCAGCCGCGCCGGGACCGCCAATCAAAATGCGAAAATCCGGTGTCAGCAAAACATCGGAGTTCCGCCCCGTCGCAAAGCTCGCTTCGACCGCGCCATGATCGAAGGCCATCATCAGTCCCGGCGTCTCTCCGGCGGGAACGCTCGTGTCGGCGGCCAGCTTCACCGTTGTAGAGGCGCAGATGCGCAGCACGCCGCGATGCGGCAGAATCGCCTCCGTCGTCTGGCTCCCTGAGGTGATCGAACCGCTGGCGACGATGATCGCCTTGTTCGCCGAAACCTCCAGCGCCCCGGTCAGGCTCGGCGGATCACCATTCTTGTTATTCATCGAGATGATGGCGATTGGACCTGCCTGTGGCGCGACGATCTCCGGCTCGACCGGAGCCTGAGCGCAGAGCAGCGGTGCGGCTGCAAGAGCCGTCAGCCAGAGAGATCCGACTGCGGCGATTCGGAAGATTGGGTTGCGGCGGCGCATCGCTCTGTTCATCGCTTCACATCCCCAAAAAGTTGCGAATCATCTGATGCCCGCCCTCGGTCAGCACGCTCTCGGGATGAAACTGCACACCCTCGATAGGCAGCGTGCGATGGCGAATGCCCATCACCACCGTACCGCCGCCATTCTCCGCCGCGCGCGCCGTGACCATCAGCTCCGCGGGCATCGATTCCTCAGCCACGATCAGCGAGTGATAGCGTGTACAGGTCAGCGGCGAGTCGAGTCCAGCGAAAATTCCCTTGCCATCGTGCTCCACACGGCTCGTCTTGCCGTGCATCAGATGGGCGGCACGCACAACCTCGCCGCCGAACGCCTCGCCGATCGCCTGATGCCCCAGGCAAACACCGAGAATCGGCGCCTTCCCCGCCATCTGCCGCACCAGGGGAACAAGAATGCCGGCCTCGCTCGGCGTGCACGGCCCCGGCGAGAGCAGGATGCGGTCGGGCTTCATCGCCTCGACCTCGTCGACCGTGAGTTGGTCGTTGCGATAGACCTCAACCTCTGCCCCCAGCTCTCCCAGGTATTGCACAAGGTTGTAAGTGAACGAATCGTAATTGTCGAGAACAAAAACCATCTTGATCATTAGTGTAGCGCGTGACAGCGCAGCTCAAAACTCCGTTTCAACGAATCGCCAAATCGAGGTATAGTTGGGTTGCAAGCCTTGGAGGTCCCCTTGAAAGCTCCTTCGGCAATCCTTTTCATCGCACTTCTCACGCCCGCTCTCTATGCGCAGAACACCCAGGCTCCGGCGCCGAATACTGCCGACCTACAGCCGACACCCGCGGTGCACAATCAGGACGGCGGCGTCTCCGAGGTGCTGGAGAGCATTTACATTCCCCCGCTAGTCAATGCGCCCTTCACCGCTATCGTCCATACCGAATGGACGCGGCTCATTGGCGATGGCGGTACCTGGACCGTCGTCAATCAACGCCGCGTGGCGCGAGACGGCCAGGGCCGCATCTACGAAGAACGCTGGCTGCTCGTGCCTAAAAACGGCACCGTCAAGTCGCAAAATAACGTGATTCAGATTGCCGATCCGAACGCCCACACTCTCTACAACTGCTTTATGCTTCGGACTCCGCATCGCTGTAGCCTTGAGACCTTCAACGAGTCGGCCCAGACCAGGTATCAACCCGTGATCGGAACGACCGGACCCTTGCCCAACCACATGGGATTCATGACGCATGAAGATCTCGGCCCTCGATCGATTGAGGGAGTAGAAACCCGTGGGAGCCGCGATACGACCACTTACAACGCGGGAGTCATGGGCAACGACCAGCCGTTTTCAACGCATCGTGAGTTCTGGCACTCCGCGCAACTGGGCATCAATCTCTACTCCGAGGTCGTAAACCCAAGTGTAGGCAAGCAGACCTTCACGCTGACCGATATTGCCCTCTCCGAACCTGACCCCAGCCTCTTCGAACTCCCCGATGGCTTCACCGTGGCGGATCGCCGGAAACCGGCCGCGGAGCCGCCACAATAGGCCAGACCGGAGCCAGTTTCTTTGCAACGGTTGCGCTCGACGCTCTGACTCTGCAAAACTGGCGATGATCGACGACAATGGTTCTTCACTTTCTCATTCAAGGCCGTGTGCAAGGCGTGGGCTTCCGCTGGTTTGTCCAGCGTGAGGCCGGCATGCTCGACCTGCGCGGCTGGGTGCGCAACACCGAAGATGGCGATGTGGAAGTTGTAGCGGCAGGCACCGTCGAAGAATTGGCCGAGTTGCGCGCCAGCCTGCGCCGTGGTCCGCGCGGCAGCCGCGTCGATCACCTCGTCGAGCACTACCTCGCCGACAAAGAGGCCGACGATCTCACCTCATTCAGGATCGAAGGCGCGTGGTAATTCCCGCGGTAGAGTCCTCTCGCGCGAAGGTCGCATCAAATCCCGGACCCGAAAATCCAGGCTCCGAAGGCTCCCGCCGGTCACTCCGTGCAATCCAGTCCCCCCAGCGGACAGAGAACCCGTGCGCGGTTCGGCTTTTGCATCGGCCTGGGCTGGTTGGCCACCGGAACCAGAGCTGGTGGCCCTTCCATTGAATCACCCGCCCTCAGATTCTCTTCCTCAAGAATCAGCGGACGCTGCAGCACCATCTCCACCTGCGTCCCGTTCTCGATATTCACATCCGCGCCGCGCGTAAACAGCGACGCAAGGCCAATTGCGGCAACCCCGGCTCCAAGGCCGATGAGGCCTCCTTCGACCGGGTGCCCCGCGCCGAGTCCCCCAATCGATCCGACACTGCCTCCGGTAGGAATCGAGATTTCAGCAATCTTGCCGGCATTGCGGCCCCTGTCCGGGTCCTGCTCGATCGTGCCCTCGCCGTCGTCCTTGACGGTTTGCTTGTGCGCCCCAGGAAGGTTGTTGACCAGCCCCGGAATCTCCACCACCGTGCCATTAGGAAAGATCATCGAGGTGAAGTGCATGTCGAGCTGCGACTTGCCCTTCCCGCGTCCGGCGCGAACCACCCGGTCGACAACGCCCTGCACATAAACTCCGGCAGGAATCATCACGCGGTTGCCGACAACTACCGGAAAGGTCGACTCCAGATAGACGCCATCGCCCGGCTTTGCACTGCTGGTATTCACCGCGCTGCGCAACTGCAGCAGCACCTTGGTTCCGGCAGGTACGGTGTAACTTCTCTTTGCCGGGACAGCAGGTTCGGCTGTAGGAGCGGCCGGCTCAAGGGCCGTTGCAGCCGTGGCGGCCGGCGCCTGCGTTTGAGCCGAAGCAGCGTCCGGCGCGACCGGGGCCTGCGCCAACACTGCCCCGGAAGCCGCAGTCACCAGACCCAGCACGATGGCAGGCACCAACGATCCATGCGTCCGAAGCATAATTTCCTCCCGTGAAAAGATAGACGAACCAGCCGCCATTAAGGATAGACCCCTCGCTTGCTGAAAGACAAAGATTGAGGAGCCGGGCGCCCGTCGCGCTACGATGCAATAAAGAGATGGACCCCAACATTGACACTCACGTAATCGTAAGTACCCGCCGCCAAGGCCGCTTCGCCGCCGCCTACCGCGCGCTCGACGAAGCCATTGCCGCTCATGCCTTTCCCGGTTGCGCCTTGGGACTGCTGGTCGGCGATCAGGTCGTCCTAGCCGACGCGCTTGGTCGCTTCACCTATGACGAATCCTCTCCGGCAGTCACTCCTGAAACCGTCTACGACATCGCCAGCATCACCAAGATCGTCTCGACCACGGCCACCGCGATGCTCCTCCATCAGCGCGGCCTCCTCGACCTCGAAACTCCTCTGGGCGATCTGCTTCCGAGCTTCGTCGCCAACCGCGACAACGCCGATCCGGCCCGCGCCGTCACCCTCCGCCATCTGCTCGCCCACAACTCCGGCCTGCCGGGCTATGTTGATTTCTTCCGCGCCGCCGCTACGCCCGAGGCGCTCATTCAAGCCTGCCTACAACTGCCTCTCGAAGCCCAGCCCGGCGTGCGCGCCGAATACTCCGACCCCGGCTTCATTCTCCTCGGCAAAGCCCTCGAAGCCGTGATCCACGAACCACTCGTAACCTGGACGCCCCGCGAAATTCTCGCGCCCCTCGGCCTCGCGGGCACCCGCTTCTGCCCGCCGACCGAAGCCCGGGCCTTCATTCCGCCCACCGAAGAAGACACGACCTTCCGCCACCGTCGCATTCAAGGCGAGGTGCAGGACGAGAACGCCTCAGTGCTCGGCGGCGCTGCCGGCCATGCCGGGTTGTTCTCTAACGTGCCCAACCTGCTCCGATTCTCCCGAGAAATCATTTCAGCAGCGGCCGCTTCGCCAAGCCAACACCTCTTCGACGCAACCACCCTCGAACTCTTCAGCAAGAGGCAGGCTCCCGAGGGCAGCTCGCGGGCCCTCGGCTGGGACACACCCTCTCCCGATTCCACCTCGGGTAAGCACTTTTCGCCTCATTCGATTGGGCATCTGGGCTTTAGCGGCTGCTCGCTGTGGATCGATCTCGACGCGCGGGTTGCAATCGTTTTGCTCACCAACCGCACCTGGCCCGATCGCAGCTGCAGGTTGATTCGACAGCTCTGGCCCGTCTTCCACGATGCCCTTCGCGAGTCGCTTTAACGTTTAAGCAATCTGGGCCGATCCTGATCCCGTCCTTTGAGATCGGAATTCTGACTTGATTTGACCGTTTTGAAGATACAATGAAGACTCGGGGTTTGACGCGATGCTAACCAGCTCGACGACACAGGAATCGGCCACCGCCCAAAACAACGGCGGGAATCACCACCCGGCCCCCTCCCTTCAAGAACTGACAACCGAGAGCCAGAACGAGGCCTCTCAAGGCTTTGACACCAAATCTGCCGTCGAGATCGCCCGCATCATCAATCATGAAGATGCCAAGGTGGCCGCAGCGGTCAAAAAGGCCCTCCCGGAGATTGCGGCGGTCATCGACCAGGTAGCCCGATGCCTGCGCGATGGCGGCCGGTTGATCTACGTTGGCGCCGGCTCCAGCGGCCGCATCGCCGCGCTCGATGCCTCAGAGTGCCCGCCCACTTACTCGACCGCTCCAGGACAGGTGCAGTACATCATGGCCGGCGGGCCCAAAGCGCTTGCCTCCGCCGTCGAAGTCAACGAGGACTCCGAAGAACTCGGCCAGCGCGACATCGCCCGCCGCCGCCCCACCCGCAAGGACATTGTCGTCGGCGTCTCCGCCTCCGGCCGCACTCCTTACGTAGTCGCCGCCGTGGCCTATGCGCGCGCGCGCGGAGCCCACACCGCCGCCGTCACCTGCAACCACGAGGCGCCGCTGGCTGGCGCCGCCGACACCACGATCATCGCCGACGTAGGCCCCGAGGTCATCTCCGGCTCCACGCGCATGAAGGCCGGTTCCGCACAGAAGATGGTGCTCAATATGATCACCACCGGCGCGATGACCCGGCTGGGTTATGTCTACGAAAACCTGATGGTCAACGTGCACATGCAAAACTCAAAGCTGGTCGAGCGCGGCATTCGCATCCTCATGTGCGCCTGCAAGATCGATCGACCCACTGCTGTCGAGACCATCAAGTGCGCCGGCCGCAGCGTCCCCGTTGCCCTGGTAATGCTCAAGGCCAAGGTCGACAAGCCCGAAGCCGTTCGCCGCCTCGCAAAATCCGACGGCAACGTCCGCCTCGCCATCGAAGACAATGTGCTGGAATTGTAGGAAGCCGAGTGGTCAATGGCATCGCTTAGTAGGTATCCTCGCGTCGCAGACCGCAATACAAGAGGACCACTTCATATTCCTTGATGTCATAGCGAAAACGAAATCTGCCAGAACGCAAACGGTATGAGCCTTCCCCGGCAGGAACACCTTGCAGTTTCTTGATTGGGTGCCTTCTGCTCTTGTTGTGCGGGTCTGATGCTAGGATTGAAATCGCCTCTTCAAATCTCTCCACGAGATCTGGATGTTTTGGCGAAAGCTTCTTCAGCAACCGGTCGAAGTGTGCGGTGGTAATGACGGAGTACGCAGTTATGCGTATCATCTGAATCCCTCTGAAATGAAGCCAGGCGGCTCATCGCTCCTGTTCGATGTCCCTTTTCCATCGGGATTCGTGATCAGCTCTTAAGCTTTAATCTATAACCAGACTTCCCGGACGCGAACCGTAACTCTGATAAAGTGATTAAACTGCCGAGGTTCCTCATTGTCAACTCCTTGCCAGGACTGTTTTGCTGCCTGCTATGCGGATTTTCTGAGTGCGTCCTGTTTTAAGGAACCTCTGATCAACTCATCATTTTCTCGCGCACAAGGAAAAATCTGATTGCGGCGATGGTTTCTTGCGCTACGGACGCGATTTTTCCGGCTTCACGCTGCGCCGCTCGCCTCGTTT